>MDTB01132169.1_pt1 | contig 11657 bp, 10 predicted proteins | sample 811161 | NCBI WGS metagenome assembly MDTB01 (sample SAMN05326650, study PRJNA326480) | marine metagenome | isolation source: seawater | place: Mediterranean Sea | collected 2009
AACAGGGATGCGGCGGCGGCCAATTCGTCGGCGACGGCTTCCTCGCTGACTCGTAATTCCCGCCCGAACAGATCTTTATCACCCCGCAGGTCGACGACCGCCGGAAGACCTGCGACACCGATGGCGAGGCCCATGGTGCCGATCCGCCAGGCCCGCCCGACACTATCGTTCACGATGACGCCGACTTCGGCTCCGAACCGCGTGTTTAGGTCACGACGCAATGCCTTCGCACTAGCGTCCGGGTCGAGTGGTAAGAGCAGTAAAATTTCGTCCGGCCCGTCGCTTTCCACATTCGAATGATCTATACCCGCATTGGCCATGATCAGGCCCAGATTGTTCTCAACGATCAGCACGCCTGGCTTATCGCGAATGACAGTCCGGCTTTCCCGCAAGATTACTTCGACAACTCGGGGGTCCTTATCGACCGATTTGGCCAATGTTTCAGCCCGCGCACTCGGCGTGATGGTCGCGATTTCGACGAGACGGTTTTCCGATTTCGAGACGATCTTCTGCGCGACCACCAAGATATCTCCGTCGAGCAGCGTCTCGCCAATGCGCATGAGCGCGTCGGCGATCATCGACGACAGATTGTCCCCCGGTTGGACCAGGGGAATACCGTCAAGGGCAATAAGGGTCAGTCGGTCGGACAAGTTTTATTCCTGAACGGCGGAGCCTGGCGTCCCAGCGATGCGAATACCAGCACCGTCAATTTTGTAGTGGCCGTTCATGAATATGAGAGCCGAGGTCAGAGCTTCGGCGATGGCGGAATTTGCGATTACACCTGCATGCCACGCCTTCATGCTGGCATCCTCCGCGAGTTTCACGACGACCTCACGCGCGTTTTTATCGTTGCCGCAGACCAGCACGTCGCAATCGATATCGTGTTCCAGATCGGCAAGATGCGCCGCTGCAACGTTCTGGAATGCGGATACCACGCGCACGTCCTCGCCCAACTGAGCTTGCGCAGCCTTGACGCAGCTGCCGCCTTCCGGAAGTTGGACGGTTCGGACCTTCGGTGGCATAAGTGGGACGGTTACGTCGACGACGATTTTGCCCTGGACCTTGCCCCGGATGGCGTCGAGTGTTGGTGCGTGATTCTCGTATGGCACCGTCAGGACGACGATGTCGCCTGCCGCCGCCGCATCTCCGTTCTCCATGCCGGAGATCGAAGTTGTTCCCGCATCGGCGTTGAATTTCACGGCCATATCTGCGGCCCGTTCGGCATCGCGCGAGCCGATAACGATCTCATGTCCTGCGCGCGCCCATCGCTTGGCCAATCCCGATCCCAAATCTCCGGTTCCGCCGACAATGGCGATCTTATAGGTGTCGGTCATTCGTTCGTTTTCCTGTTGGTTGTCTAATGGTTAGGAGGCGGCCAGTATTAGTCCTATTTCCAGTGCCGCAAGACCAACGTAATCTGGCTTTCCCGCTTATCTAGGCTAAATTCGATAACGCTCTCAAGGGCTGTCCGCACAAAACGCAGATATTGAACATTGGAAGGAACGAAAAATGGCAGTGAAACTCGGTCTGACTCTCGGAACGGGCGGCAACAAAGCGACAATCGATATGGACTATGTACACGAAGCCGAGAAACTTGGATACGATACCGTTTGGACAGCGGAAGCCTGGGGCTCCGACGCGCTGACACCGGCGGCCTGGGTCCTGGCCCAGACGAGTAAAATCAAAGTTGGAACCGGGATCGTACAAATGTCGGCCCGTACACCTTCGAGTGTGGCGATGGCGGCAATGTCTCTCGATCATTTGTCGGGCGGTCGTTTTATTCTCGGCCTCGGGCCGTCCGGCCCGCAAGTTATCGAAGGTTGGTACGGCGTGCCGTACGGCCGCCCGCTGACGCGCTTACGAGAGTATGTTGAAATTATCCGTAAGATTTTGGCGCGCAAAGAGCCGCTTCGCCACGAGGGTTTTCACTATCAAATCCCAATGACCGGCGAAGGGACGACCGGCCTCGGCAAACCCTTGAAGAGTGTCTTGCACGGCAATCCGGATATGAAAATCGTCTCTGCTGCGATTTCACCTGCGGGTGTTAAGGCAGCCGCTGAAATCGTGGACGGTTTCATTCCGATTTATATGGACCCCGACCGCTACGAAGTTTTCGAGCCGGACATTAATGCTGGTCTAGAGAAGGCAGGAGGGGGCAAAACGCTGTCGGATTTCATGGTACTGGCCTTCTGTCAGGTGCGGATGGACGACGATTTGGACGCCGCGCGGCAGCCAGTCCGCGAAAATCTCGCATTTTATATTGGCGGCATGGGTGCGCGCGATAAGAACTTCTACAACGATTTTGCAAAACGTATCGGCTATGTCGATGCTGCGGTCGAAATTCAGGATCACTTTCTGGCAGGTCGCCGCAAAGAGGCTGCTGACGCAGTACCGGACGAGTTGATCGACCGGACCGCACTGGTCGGTCCGAAAGAACGTATCATCGAACGCCTACAAGATTGGAAGAAGGCGGCCAACAAAGGGCAGGTTCATACAATCGTGACCCGCGGCGCTAGCGTTGATGCGCTGCGCGTGCTCGCTGAAAACGCCCTCTAGGGCATTTACATGAGCAAAAATCGCTTCGATCTTTCGGGCAAGGTTGCGCTCATCACGGGCGGTAGCCGAGGGTTAGGCCGAGAAATGGCACTCGCTTTCGCGGAAGCGGGTGCCGACGTCGCCATCGCCAGCCGTAAACTCGAATCCTGTAAGGTAACGGCGAAAGATATCGAGGCGCTTGGCGTGCGGGCCTTTCCCGTGGCCGCACATGTCGGGTATTGGGATCAATGCGATGCGTTGGTCGACGCGGTCTACGGGTATTTCGGTCGCGTCGATGTTCTGGTTAATAATGCGGGTCTCTCGCCGCTCTATCCCTCGCTCGCGGAGATTGAGGAAAGTCTTTACGACAAGGTCTTCGACATCAATTTGAAAGGCCCGTTCCGTTTGGCGACACAGATCGGGACCCGAATGGCTGAGGGCGATGGCGGCAGCATTATCAACGTCTCGAGCACGGCGTCCTTCTACCCATCGCGCCGTGCCGGCACTTACGGCATGGCGAAAGCCGGCCTCAATCATCTGACCCGCACATTGGCGCACGAATATGGCCCTAAGGTTCGGGTCAACTGCGTCGTACCTGGGCCGTTCGCGACTGATATCGCGAAGGCCTGGCCCGATACACCTGAGTTCAACGCCCGGTGGGAGAAGCTGGCCATGAAACGCGTTGGTCAACCGGAGGAGATCGTCGGGGCCGCGCTCTATTTCGCGAGCGACGCATCGAGCTACACGACGGGCTCTATCCTGCGGGTCTGTGGTGGGACCGAAGCGACCGACGTCTAACAGGAAGGGGCAAAACCATGTCGAATTCAATTTTCAATGCAGTGAAAATTCAGTCTCGGTTGGTCATTCCGATTATCCGCGAGTTGGAGAAAGAAATCGGGAAGGAACGGACCCACGCCCTAATTGGTTGCGCGATCGCGAACGCCTATGTCGATTATCGCAAGTTGAAGGGATTCAAGGCAAATTCCCATCCCCGCTTAGAACAGGAATTCGACAACGGCTTTCTGGTCGAACGCGAGGTCATCGACGATACGGAAGAGACATACGGCTATAACATCGCCCACTGCGAGTTAGCCGAATATTTCCGCACCAAAGGTGAGCCGGAAATCGGCGCCTTAATGACCTGCAGCGTCGATTACGCGGCGGAAGGAGTTGATACGCCCAGAATGGGATTTTGAGCGCACGCAGACGCGGATGCAGCGCACTCCGAATTGCGACTTTTGGTGGCAGAAAGGAACATCATGATGACGAAGAAACCTGTCGCGGTCGTCGCTGGGGTCGGCAGTGGTACCGGTGAGGCTTTGGTGCGGCGGTTTGCAGAGGGTGGCTACCGTGTGGCGATGATCGCGCGCAAGGAAGAACGTCTGACACGTATCGCTGGTGATGTGTCGGATGCGGTATCGTATCCCTGTGACATGGCGGATATTGACGGGCTTCGAGCAACGCTCGACCGTATCAAGCTGGAGATGGGACGGCCCACGGTCGCTATTCACAATGGCGCGAAGGCAGTTCGAGAGCATTATACGAAGATTGACCCATTGGAATTTGAGAGCACGTTTCGTGTCAACACGACGGCGCTACTCGTGCTAGCCCAGAAGCTTTGTCCCGACATGGTCGAGATGGGTGAATGTACCCTGTTGGTGACCGGCAATACCGGGGCCTGGCGCGGCAAACCCCACTTCACCGGTTTCGCGCCTAGCAAATCAGCCCAACGCATACTGGCGGAAGCCCTGGCGCGCGAATTGGGCCCGCAAGGCGTTCACGTCGCCTATATCACCATCGATGCGGCTATAGATATTTGGTGGGTGCGCGAGCGCCGGGGGCCAGACTATCCGGCGGACCAATTCGCCAAACCGGCGGATATTGCGGGTGAATGCTTCCACATCGCCCATCAACCGAAATCCACGTGGTCCTTCAACGTGGAATTGCGGCCTTTTAACGAAAACTGGTAGCGGCCCTCATCCCACCCCTTTCCCGCATGCGGGAGGGGGTGAAGCCGTGTTATCTGTCCCCTTTACAGCTTTTGGAAGAGGTAGGGTGACGGCTTATAAAAAAATAACATTCAAAAATCATATTGATAAATAAACAATGTTCAATCAAAGGGTGAGAATTATGGGACGCAGACCGGATCATTCGCAGGACTAACTTTATGAAATGGCACTGGCGGTCACGCGAGGAATTATCGAGGTCAATGGCTTGCGCGTGCTAACCGCACGGAACGTTGCCGATGTTATGGGGTATAGGCAGGAACACTTTATAAGCCATTTAAAAATCTTCACGATTTGATCGTGCATTTAAATGGCCGATTGCTCAACGAATTGCGTGATGATCTCTTGACGGTAGACATAGGCGAGGAGGCTCTGGAAAACCTGTTCATCCTGCTGGGCCGTTATGTCGCCTTCATTGAGAATAACGAGAACCTCTGGTCGTAGTTGTTCAAACATACGATGACTTAAGGACAACCAGCACCGGACTGGCACCAACGGAAGGTCGTGAAAGTGTTCGCCATCGTGGAAAATGCGATTGCGCTGGCCTTCGAGTCCTGCAATACGATCCGTCCAATGTGCTCGGCCCAGGTCCTTTGGGCCATCCTGCACGGTATCTGGTTGCTCGACCATTCAGGCAAGCTTGCCCTGTAGACCGACGAGACTACGACGGAATTGGGCGAAACCCTAATCGCGACTTACTTGGTGGGGCTCCGAGTAACTTCGGAATCAACCGATGTATAGGACTTTCTCGGGTGAGCGAATTGTCCCGCTTAATATTCCGATGCTCACGCTCGGAGGAAAGCAGCTTTGGACGGACCGCCAGGTTGAAATGGGGTGGCGGATACAGACCAACGAACTGACAGGATATTCGTGCCTCCTTGATAGGAAGGATGTTCGGGGTGCCTGGGGTGATGTCGATGCCTGTTAGAGGGCCCTATCGAAGGTTTGTGAAGAAGAGCAGAAACCGGACGTCACGGAACATCTTGTCGTCTTGTTGCATGGATTGGGGCGTTCAAGGGACGCTCTCTCTACCTTAACGAATGCCGTCGATGCGGCCGGTTACGACGCGCTCCCACTCAATTATCCGAGCCTTATGGACGGGGTGTCCGCTCATGCGGCGCGGGTGAACACAAGGTTGCATGCGAACTCCGGGTACCGGAAGATAACGTTCGTTGCCCATAGCCTCGACGCTTTGATTTTTCAAACTCTCACGTCGGGTTCCTGCGCGTGGCCGGTCTCGTATGAAAGTCGAAAGGTATTGTGATGATCGCGCCGCCAAACCCAGGTTCCGCGCTGGCAGGACCATTGAGCCGTTTTGGACTATTTCGCCTATTGGGAGAACTGCCCGGGAATAATGCGATAATTAAGTATAATTCCAAAATTCCTCCCCTCGACATTACTTGCCTGATCGTTGCCGGGAGCAATCGCAGGGGAAACAGGCTGAACCCATTTTGGATGGAGACGATGATGGCGTCACGGAGGTCGAGGAGACCTTTCTTTCCACAGATGTCCCCGTTATTAAGGTGGAAGATTGCCATACATATATCTCAAATAACGAGGAGACAGTTAGGGCTGTCATTTGGTTCTTGAAGGATTGAGGACATGAACGAATCGCAATTTTATCTATTCGGAACAAAGAAGTTTTTGCCGCTTTTCGTAACTGTCCTGTTGGGAGCGGCCAACGATAATATTTTCAAGAATGCGATGGTAATCCTAATCCTCTATTTTATTGGCGGACAGGCACCGTTTGACGAATCGATTTTGGTGACACTGGCTGCTGGATTATTCATCGCGCCGTTTTTTCTATTCTCCGCGACCGCAGGTCAATTGGCCGACAAGTTTGAAAAAGCGGGTATGGTGCGGTGGGTCAAATTTGCTGAGATCGCAATTATGGGTCTCGGTGTAGTTGGTCTGTCCCTCGGCAATACTTATTTTTTGCTCGGCGTGCTTTTCTTGATTGGTGTGCAGTCGTCCTTCTTCGGACCCCTGAAATACAGCATCCTGCCGGCACTTCTGCGCAAGGACGAGTTGATCGGTGGTAATGCGTTTATCGAGGCCGGAACCTTCCTCGCGATCTTGATTGGCACCATCGTTGGCGGTCTGATAGTCGGTATGGAGGACGGCACCATCGTCGTGGGCGGCATCGTCTTTGGAGTAGCGGTTCTAGGTTGGTTATTCAGTCTCGCAATTCCGCACGCGGAAGCGGCGCAGCCTGATTTGCGCATTAATTTCAACATATTTTCCGAAACTTCGCGTATACTGCGCCGAACGGCCGTCACGCGCTCGGTGTTCCTGTCGATCTTGGGAATTTCCTGGTTCTGGCTGATCGGCGCGACACTGTTGTCGCAATTTCCTAATTTTTCAAAGACGGTCTTCAACGGCGACAACGAAGTCGTCACCTTCTTCCTGGTGATCGTTACCGTGGGAATCGCCGTTGGGTCGATGGCGTGTAATGCGTTGTTGAAAGGTGAGGTGTCGGCGAAATACGTGCCGGCGGCCGCGCTCGGCATGACGATTTTTCTCGCCGACCTCGGCCTTGGCAGCCCAGACGCAATACCCGTGAACGCTGTCGGTTTGAGTGCGTTTCTCGGATCATTCGGGAATTGGCGGACGGTTGTCGATCTTTTGGGTGTCGCCGTTTGTGGCGGTATCTTTACGGTCCCTCTTTATGCCATCATGCAGACCCACAGTGACGAAAGTGAACGCTCTCAGATCGTCGCTGGCAACAACATTCTGAATGCTTTGTTCATGGTGGCAGGATCTGCCATGGCCGGGGTTCTTCTGAGCATTGGCAAAACTGTGCCCAACTTGTTCGTTGTATTGGCGGTCGGCAACTTTGCGGTCGCGATTTATATCTGCGGCTTGTTGCCGGAGACGGTGATCAAGGCGACTTTCGCTGCTATTTTGCGGGTTCTCTATCGTATCGAATTACGAGGTGTCGAAAATTATAAAGCGGTGGGTGATCGCGCTGTTGTTGTGGTCAATCATGTCTCGTTTATTGACGGATTGTTGATCGGGGCGCTGTTGCCGGGCAAGCCGACATTTGCGGTCGATACTTACATCGCACAAAAATTGTGGGCGAAGCCCTTCCTTTCATTGGTTGAGGTGTTCCCGGTCGATCCGACGAACCCACGCTCGATCAAATCCTTGATCAAGGTGGTTCGGGACGAAGACCGGAAATGTGTTATCTTCCCGGAGGGTCGGATCACAGTCACGGGCGCGTTGATGAAAATTAACGAGGGTCCCGGCATGATTGCGGAGAAAGCCGATGCGCCGATTATTCCGATCCGGATTGATGGCGCGCAATACAGCCCGTTCTCGCGACTGAAGGGTAAGGTGCGCACGCGGTTTTTTCCCAAAATCACCATTACGATCCTGCCGCCACGCCGGTTCCAAGTACCGGAAGAGATCGTCGGCCGGGCGCGCCGGCAAATGGCCGGGGTGATGCTTTACGACCTGATGACTGATCTGATCTTCGACACCTGCGACACCGATAAGACGATCTTTGACGCCTTGATCGATGCCAGTCGCATCCATGGTACGCATTCTGCGGTGGTGGAGGACATCGAAAGATCGCCTGTTAACTACCGGCGGCTTCTTATGGGAAGCCATATCTTGGGTCGCCGCATCGCGAAGTTTACGGGTCAAGGCGAACGTGTGGGCGTATTCCTGCCGAATTCTGTCGGTACCGTCGTGACCTTCTCCGCGCTACAAGCATTCGGACGTGTTCCCGCGATGCTGAACTTCTCGACCGGGGCGAAGAGCATGTTGTCCGCCATTGCAGCAGCGAAGATCAAGACCGTTCTGACCTCTCGCCGGTTTATCGAACTTGGACAGCTGGAGGACGTGGCGGCTGCTTTGAGCAAAAACGCAGAGCTGGTCTATTTGGAAGATCTGCGCGCATCGATCGGAACCGTTGACAAGATTGCTGGACTGCTTGCCCGACATTTTCCAAAGGTGATGCACGCGGAATACCAATCAAAGCCGGATGAAGCGGGGGTGGTTCTATTCACGTCGGGTTCCGAGGGGTCGCCGAAGGGCGTGGTGTTGAGTCACCGCAATATCCTCTCCAACGTCAATCAATTGGCTGCGCGTGTGGATTTCAACAGCTCCGACATCGTCTTCAACGCTCTACCGGTCTTCCATTCTTTTGGTCTGACTGGCGGGATGCTGCTGCCGGTGCTCTCGGGCATTCGGAGTTTTCTCTATCCTTCACCCTTGCACTATAGGATCGTCCCGGCGCTGGTCTATGACACGAACGCCACTATCATGTTCGGGACCGATACGTTCCTCTCCGGCTATGCCCGGGTGGCGCATCCTTATGACTTTTACAGCGTGCGCTATATTTTTGCGGGTGCTGAGAAGGTAAAGGACGAGACGCGGCGCATATGGTCGGAGAAGTTTGGGTTGCGCATCCTTGAAGGGTATGGTGCGACCGAGACGGCCCCGGCGCTGTCCACCAACACGCCGATGCATTATCGGGCGGGAACGGTCGGCCGGTTCCTACCGGGTATCGACTATCAGTTGGAAGCGGTACCGGGGATAGAGCGCGGCGGCCGGTTGATTGTCGAAGGGCCGAACATCATGCTCGGGTATCTTAAGGAAGATAACCCCGGCGTGTTACAGGTCACCGATGGCGGGCGCTACGACACCGGCGATATCGTGTCGGTCGACGAAGAAGGCTTCATCACCATTGAGGGCCGGGCCAAACGCTTCGCCAAGATCGCGGGTGAGATGGTGTCGCTCACGGATGTGGAAGGATTGGCCTCCGCCGTCTGGCCCGACGCCATGCACGCGGCGATCAGTATTCCGGATGCGAGAAAGGGTGAGCAAGTCATTCTATTGACGGATTGCCCGGACGCTGATCGAACGGCTTTGGTGAAACATGCGGAAGCCAGTGGTGTGCCAGCGCTGTTTGTCCCGGGCACGATACAATCCGTCGACGCAATCCCGGTGCTCGGCACGGGCAAGATCGATTATGTCGGTGTACAGGTTTTGCATGATGAATAATGTGAGCTTCAATCAACGGGTCTCAATTCTCATTGGCACCCTCGTATTCGCTCTCGTGGGGATGCATTTCGTCACGCCGATCCCGCAGGACCCAAGCTACCATGCCTTCGCGGATTCAAGGTCGTGTTTTGGCATTCCGAACTTTGGTGACGCGGTGTCGAATATCGGCTTTGCATTGGTGGGACTTTGGGGGCTATGGCATGTGCTTGGACGATGGGGAGGTGATCTCTTTGCTGACCGCATGGATGCATGTCCCTATATCTTGTTTTTCGCGGGCGTCGCCTTGGTTAGTGTCGGTTCCGTTTACTATCACGTCGATCCCAACAATGCGGGCCTGTTCTGGGATCGGTTGCCGATGACAGTCGCTTTCATGGCATTCTTTGCAGCTTTTATCGCGGACCGAATACATCACGTCATCACCATTCGCTGGACGATGCCAGTGCTGATCGCACTCGGCGTCCTTAGCCTCGTGTATTGGGATGTGACGGAGGCACAAGGCGAGGGCGATTTGCGCTATTACGGTTTGGTACAGTTCTATCCGATCGTGGCGTTGCCACTTATTCTCTGGCTGTTCCCGAAAGGCCGTTATACGACCGGACCCCATCTCCTATGGGTCGTCTTCTGGTATGCGCTCGCAAAGGCGCTGGAGTTCTTCGATTACGAAGTTTTCGCACTCCTCGGCGGTCTGATCAGTGGCCACACTTTGAAACACATTGCGGCCGCGATATCGGCGGTTGTGATCGTGCGGATGCTTGTCGCACACGGGAAGCAGCATCAGCTCGTCGACAGCCGAGGAGATACAGTTTAGTGACATCCGCTTATATAAATGCCATCGGGACATTTTTTCCCGGCGATCCGGTCGATAACGATTCGGCGATAAAATTTCTGGGGCCAATAGGTCGAAAACAGAATCTTCTCCGCCGGGCAGCATTGGCGAAGAATGGTATCCGGATGCGGCACTATGCAATTGATACTGATGGAAAGCATAGATTTACGAATTCCAGGATGGCTGCTTACGCTGTGGAGAATGCTCTTCGGGGTAGTGAGATTGGCGGGAAGTCAATCGAGCTTTTATGCGCCGCCACCTCGCAGGGTGATTTAATTGCACCGGGGTTTGCCAGTACCGTGCATGGAGAGCTTCAAATTCCGGCCACTGAAATCGCCAGTTTCTCCAGTTTCTGCGCCAGCGGTATTATGGCACTGAAGACGGCGGTCTCGGCGATTGGGGCAGGTGAGAAGCGAAATGCAATTGTGTGCGCCAGTGAATTTGCAAGCCGCTTCCTGCGCGCTGGTTACTTAAACGGTGCGGACCCCTCGCCGGACACAGAGTTTCTCAGATGGACATTGTCTGATGGTGCAGGTGCTGTAGTCCTCGAGGACCGGCCAAACACTCACGGACAATCAATTAAGGTCGATTTTATCGACCTTGTCTCATACGCCGATAGTTTTGAGACATGTATGTATGGTGGTGGATCGAAGGGCTCCGACGGGTCTATCGCGATGCCATGGTCGAATTATCCTACGTTGAACGAAGCGGTCCATGCGGGAGCGTTCCATTTAAAACAGGATTTTCAGTTACTTGAAAATATAACGCCGCTAGGGCTTCAGCGGTATTTGGAACTTGTTGAATCAGGGAAGATCGATCCGTTTTCGATTGATTGGGCGTTATATCATTTCTCGTCTCATCATTTTAGAGAAGAAATGGTGAAGGCAGCGCAACGGGCTGGTGCCCCGATAAATCAAGATAAAATTTTCACAAATTTATATGAAAAGGGGAATACGGGATCAGCTTCAATCTATGTCATGTTGGAAGAGTTGTTCAATGGCGGCAGATTGAAGGATGGCGAGAGGATACTATTAATGGTCCCGGAAAGTGGGCGTTTTATCGTATCCTTTGTGCAAATGACGGTGATTGGGTCAGCCACGCCATTGAAGCAAACTTCGCCGTCGGTGGATACTGTCGAGACATCCAAAACAGCGTTTGTCGAACCAATTCAGTCGAAAGAAGATTTGCATGCATCCTTGGTTCGACGGCTAGCGACAGTCTGGCTGGAATTTGAACGGCAAATGCATCTTGTGCCCGTTATTGAGCGGTTGAACCGGGGC
>MDTB01190857.1_pt1 | contig 11656 bp, 9 predicted proteins | sample 811161 | NCBI WGS metagenome assembly MDTB01 (sample SAMN05326650, study PRJNA326480) | marine metagenome | isolation source: seawater | place: Mediterranean Sea | collected 2009
CTAGTGGACCAGCACCACTCAATGAGTTGTTTGAGTTTGTTATCCGTAAGTTTCAAGGTGCAGCAGGACGTAAGCTCAACACACTAGAGTGCCACGACATCATGTGTAAGGTAGCTGAAGTTGTAGTAGTGGGTGGTGTTAGACGTTCAGCTATGATCTCACTGTCTGACCTAGAGGATGACAAGATGCGTCATGCTAAGACAGGTCAATGGTGGGAAGCTAATCCTCACAGAGCATTGGCTAACAACTCTGCTGTATATATTACCAAGCCTGACGTAGGACAGTTCATGGATGAGTGGACTAGCTTATATCATAGTCATTCAGGTGAGCGAGGTATCTTCAATCGAGAAGCTGCTGTCAATCAGGCTAAGAAGAATGGACGTAGAGATACTGAACAGGAGTTTGGTACTAACCCATGCTCTGAGATTATCCTTAGACCATACCAGTTCTGTAATCTATCTGAGGTAGTAGTCAGAGAAGGTGACAGTATGTATGACCTAGAACGTAAGGTCAGACTAGCTACACAGTTAGGTACTTATCAGTCTACTATGACACACTTCCCTTACCTTAGAAAGATATGGCAACGCAACACTGAAGAAGAGAGATTACTGGGTGTATCACTGACTGGCATACTTGACAATAAACTATTAGGAGATACTGTTGAACAGACTAGAACACTTCTTGAACGACTCAAAGACGTGTCAGTTGATACTAACTTACAGCTATCCACTGACCTCAATATTCCTTGTTCTACTGCCATCACTTGTGTTAAACCTAGTGGCACTGTTAGTCAGCTTGTTGATTCTGCCAGTGGTATTCATCCTCGACATAGTAAGTATTATGTACGCAGGGTTAGGGGCGATAAGAAAGATCCTCTTACCACGTTCATGACAGAGCAAGGGATACCATCAGAAGATTGTGTCATGCGTCCTGAGTCTACTACTGTCTTTAGCTTTCCTAAGAAAGCACCACACAATGCACTACTGCGTGAGGACTTGACAGCCACTCAGCACCTAGACTTATGGATGATGTATCAGAAGCATTGGTGTGAACACAAGCCATCAGTTACCATCTCAGTGGAGGAGGACGAGTGGGTAGAGGTAGGGGCTTGGTGTTGGAAGAACTTCGATGATATCAGTGGTGTAAGTTTCTTACCCTATGATGGAGGTACATATCGCCAAGCACCATACGAAGAGTGCAGCGAGGAAGAGTACTTGGAACTGCTTCATAAGATGCCTGATACTATTGATTGGGATAGTCTTACTGAAGAGGATGACAACGTAGAAGGAGCACAGCAACTGGCTTGTACAGCAGGAGTGTGTGAGATTTAATCTTTCTTACTATTAATGAGATCAAACAGGGCACGTACTTTCTCTTCTAACACAGAGATGCGTGCCCCAATCTCTGCCTTCCAAGTGATAGCTAGGAACACTACGATAAGGAGACCTGATATGATCTCCCAGAAGTTGATGATGAAGTTTTCCATTTACTTTAGTACAGTTGCTGTGCTGGTATTAATAGGCTTGACAGTTTTTAACCTGTTGATCTCTGCTCTTTTATTAAATTCTTCTATGTCTTTATCAGATGCACCTTTTATTTTATGATGTTTACCCCACCATTCTCCAACAGACATAGGCTCATCACCTAGTTGTTTACCATAAACAAGATGAGACAAGTTTCCTGGTCCCATCCTAGCATCACCAAGAAACAACATCTTTTGTTGTTCAAGAGGAAGCGTACTAGCATCAAAGTTATCCGGTAGATTTTTTAACCATTCAGGTCGTTCTCGCTTTAACATTTTGTAATAGTTATTTAGTCTAGTCTTAGCTGATTTATTTCTACCCGATCCTCCTTGATCCATTAATTCAAATTGAAAAGCACCTCTTCCAGGTCCACCTCCAACCTGTTTGGCTTTAGGTTTAATATCAGACTTACTTTTAAAATCGCTTTCCCATTTAGCAATATTATCCATTAAATCTTCTATTACATCAGGAGCTATTTTTTTATCCTCACTAATGCTTTGTAATAAAAAACCATATTCAGAATTAGCCATAGTTACTCCGTTAACCAACAGTCCACTCTTCTTCAGAGGGTCTAGGATTAGGTACAAAATTAAACTTAGGGAAATTGTAATATTCAACAGGACGGTTAGCGTATTGAGGATCATATAACGGAGAGTTAGGATCAGCCGATGCGTTACTCAATGCAACACCAGCTTGATAGTACTCAGGGTTTGCATACGGAGAGCTAATAGATAGTCCAGGATCTAAAGGTGGTTGTCCAGGCATAGTAGGTTGCATAGGATTACCATAAGACGGACCACTCATACCTTGACCAAACAAACCACTCTCTCTTAATAAAAGATTTGTTCTATCCATCTGATTGTTTGCAGCTTGTACTTGATTTTCTAACTCTATCAATGCAAAAGAATCTTTACGTTTCTGATCCTTTTCCATCATGTCTTCCATCAGTTGGTTTTCCATATCTATAACCATCTGAGATGCTCGTTCCTGTCTTCTTTTGTTCATGTTATCTATATAATTTTGATGCTGTTGTTCAGCATAATCTTTTATAGCTTGAGCTTTTTCTTTAACAGTTTGTACTATCTCAGGTTTTGTTGGAGCAACAGGAACATTACCAACTATACCCCCGAACACTTCTTCCACAGGATCATACGTTTGGTCTGCTACTAAAGGTGGTTTCTCTCTAGGTTCTCCTCTTTCAGGAAGAGGTACATCTCCTACAATTCCTCCTGAAACCATGTTAGGATCTTCTTCAAGAATGTTAGAAGTATCAGGAGGACTAAACAAACCTCCTTGACTATAACCTCCCATACCACCTTGAGGTGCTTCAGGTATAGGCTGTCTAATCTGACCTCCTTGACTATAACCTCCCATACCACCTTGAGGTGCTGGCTCAAATGTAAGAGCTTCTTCAAGAACTTGATTGTCTTGATTGTCGCTTTCAACATAAGTTAAACCACCTATGTTCTTTAGTCTCTCACCCTGTTTAAGACTACCTTGATATCTAGGTAAGGTAACACCTGCCTCACGATTAAGTCTTTCCTGTTCCTTTATCTCCTCGTATGTGGGCTGCCTTCTTTGATTAATAGCAGACAACACAGGACTTGCGTCTCGTTCTTTTTGATACTTACCTTTTTTACCAATACCTAACTTTTTTAAATACTTATCAAAAGCACTAGCCATAATTATCTACCAAACCTTTCTCTTCTTTCTTTGTTTTCTTCACGGTCTTGTCTTTCTTGCCATTTTTCTAAACCACTACCAGCATAAAAATATAACAACTTACCCACAACTGGGATATCTTTCACTACAGCATCGTCAAACTCACCCTCAAATATAGCTTTACTTCCTGTCTTTAAGATACCATCAAACACTTCTAAAGGAGGAGCAAAACTATCTAGTAAAAAGTCACCAAACTTTGCTGAACTACCTAGCTTGCTTACAGCAAACTCAGAAGAACCAAATACTTTTAATGCGTTGTTTACATACCTTTGAACAAGCTCATCGCTTAAGTCTGGGTCTTTACCTAGTATTCTTTCTTTACCATACTCGACAGCCATGTTACTTGGCGGTATAAGCATAGCAAAAGTAGCAGCATTTTTTATAGCTTCTTTTTTACTGCCGTATCTAAACTCATTTATAATATTTTTTCTAATTAAGTTTAACTGTTTAAGAGTAAAACTTTGTAGCGTCCACATTATCCTACCGTTGTCAGATTTAAGATAAGCCTCTGGCATCTGAGCAGGAGTTATAGGTTGAAACTCAGCAAGCTCATTAAACAAATACTCTTTAGTCCTAGAAGTTATTTTTCTGTTTTGTAAGTCATCAATAAATACATCAAAGTTTTGATCGAAAGCAGTACCATATTGTTTCTTTAGCTGTGCTCTTCCTTTGGAAGTAAGTGACATCTTCTGTGCTTTTTTAAAAGCAGCGTTAACTATAGCTGTTTTACCTAACCTATCCATCTTTTTAAAGCCAGAAATACCTAAAAGTTTGTCTACTTGTTTTGCAATCTCAACACCAGAAGAAAAGTTTTCTACTATCAACTGATCTATGTTTAAGTCTTTTACAATGTCTACTTCTTTTCCTAATAAACCATCTATAGTATTTCTAATACCATATCTCCAAGCAGCCATAGATACGTCAGCAAGCTGAGTAAGAGCAGACAACGGGTTAGCTAACAAAGAAGCATTAACAATGTTCTTATAGTTTCTAGCCCAGCCAGAAGACATAGACTTATCTGCGTTTACAAAGATAGCTTCTAATGATGACTTTAATGCTACTTCAGTATTAGAATCCATACCTGCATCAGCTAGTTCTGTCAGTAAACTTCTACTAGACTTATCAAAATCTAAACCGTATTTTCCTTTACCTATTTGTTGTGCGTGTTTATTCTTACCTGCGGTATTAAAAAAATTATTTTTTTCTATTAGCTTTTGACCATCTAAAAAATGTTTAAAAGTACCTTCTAAAGGTTTTGCATAAAACTTTTGCATCTCTTTATTAACTACTTGTATTTTTCTAGCACTTAAAAATGTTTCTCGTTTAGCATTCTTTGATCTTTTAGATGCGTAAAGCCTTTTAGTTTTAGGATCTGTTCCTACTTTTAAACCTCGTAAAACACTTGTAGTAATAAACTCTTTATCTTGTGCGCTTAACTCAGACTTATTTACCTTTAACACTTTAGCTCTAAACTCTAATGCTTTTTCTACTGCTCCTTTAGCGTCTGGATTTTTATTTAAGAATTTATTTAGTCCAGCAAAATCTGCTACAATACGAGGAACATAAAAAGGATTATCAGGCAAATCATAATACCTGCCTAACTCATCGCTCATGCTTTTAATTTGAGCTTTGTAATCATCAAATGCTTTACCAGACTTAGGAACATACTTCTCTAGTAATTTACGAGCAGAACCTATAGTTTTCTGGTTAGCGTTTAACAATAAATTATCAAACTCTTCTTGAGCATGTTTAGGTAATTTTTTATAAGCCTTTAACAAAGGTTCAGATGCTTTAATTCTTTCTACACCTTTAGTGTAACTGTTAAAAAAGTAACTGTTAACTTTGTTTTTTAATCTATTGTTTAACCCTAGCTTTGCATCTATTTTACCAATGCCTTCTATAATAGGAGTTATATATTTATTTACAGCAACATCACTTTGAATTGTTTCTGCATTTATTTCTGCCTCTGCTATTTTCCTAGCTTCTATTGCTTCTGCTTTGTTCTTAGGTATTTTAGGTTTGTTAGCAGCAGCACTAACTGCTTCAACTAACTCTTCAGGTGTCATATTTAATTCATCTTGAACAAACTTACCTATATCTCTAATAGGTATGTCTTGCTCTACTGCTCTATAATAAGCGTCTTGTATTTCATCTGCTTTATCTTGAGCAGTTAGTTTACGGATGCCAGAAGCAGTTTGTCCTGCTGCGCCTCCTCTAACTAATCTAACTAACTTTTCTCCAGCAAAACCTAAACCTAAACCAGCACCACCAGCTACCGCAGTAGTAGTTAATAACTGCTCAAGATCAACATCTCCTTTATCAGCATACTGTTGCAATAAATCATACTCAGCACCAAACAAAGCAGACGTAATTCCAAGACCAACCGCTCCTGATCTAGCAAAACCAACTCCAGGTATTAATGTTGTAGGAGTAGCTAATGCACCTACTAATCCTGCAGAACCAGCAAGTAAAGAGTTGTCTTCACCGTAAGCTAATACTCCTAAATAATCTGCTTCTTGGTTTTGTTTATCTATTGCGTTAATTCTGTTTCTTCGTTCTCTTTCAGTTAGATTAAAAAAATCTTCACCATATAGATCAGTAACAGTTTTGTATTGACCATCATCAAATTTACCTACATCGTACCATCCTTTAATGCGTCCTATCTTAGCTAGTTTGTTCATGTCAGTAACGCCTTTGACATTCCAACCATAAGATAAGATGTCACTAGAAGAAGGAGCTTCTATAAGTTGAGCATCTTCAGTGATATACGTAGGAGTTGTGTCTTCTGCTTGTTCTGTTAAATCAACAACAGGTTGGGAAGCATTAACCCTAGCTTGGTACTCTGCGTAAGTTGGTAATTTTACAGCCATATTAAAAGTATACCTGACTTCCAGTTAATGAGTCTTCTTGTGTAGGTTCTTTTGGTAGTCTTTCTGTTGCAACCCCTCGCTTTGAAAGAGGCTGAGAAGCATTAACTCTTCTTCCGTTTCTTGCTACCTCATCAGCAGACATTGTTTTACCCGTCTCTAATATCTGACCAGTAGCATCAGCTATAACAACTGTAAATCCACCTTTACCATCTGGTTGTAAATAAGCAGACTCACCAGCTTCTCTATTAGCTGGTCTTGATAAACCTAAGTTAGTGTTATTGGTTGTATCTATTACACCTTGACGTAAGTAAGCTATTCTTAAAGCTGTAGGATACGACATTCGTTGATTTCCTGGCATTGCTTGAACAGCTTTAGCTTCTGCCATTATAGTTCCTGATGTTATATCATCTAATTCTAATTCTTTTGCAAACTTTTCACCTTCCTTAACTTCAAACTCATCAGGAGTTTTTAGCGTACCTTCTTTTACTTCTAGCGCATCACCTGGTAAAATAAACTGTTGTCCTTGCTCATCAATACCAATAGCCTGACCTTCGTTATCATACCCACCTCTAATTAATTTTCCTTGATATTCAAACAATACTCCTGTACGGCTTAATGTTTGCCTAGAAGCATCTCTAGCTGAGGTAACCATACTTCCTACTTGAAAAGCTGCTTCTGTGTTTCCTGAAGCCTGTAGCCTATCTGCTACTTCTTGTAACTTGTCTGGATCACGTAAGTCATCAGCAGTCATTCCTTCAAATGCTTGACGCATCTGTAATGCTTTAGCTATACGAGGATCTTCTAGCTCCGGTGACTTACCAAACAAACCACCAACAGCCTGACCTAACCCCTGACCACTCTGATAACCTAGAGCGTAACCAGTGGATGCTCCAGGCGTGTCACGTAGTCCTGACAGTGTAGTCTGATATTGTTGTGCTTGTCTGTCTCTTTCTTCTTTCTGTCTTTCGTAGACAATCTCTTCAGCAGAAGGACCAAACAAAGATGCTATTGTACTCGCCATAACTATTCCTTATTAACTAAAATCCCATGAAGGAGTGTTTGTATATCCTGGGTTTCTATTGCCTTGTGTAAATGAACCGCCTCCAGCTAAATTAATGTTCATTGGATTAGTGGAGGCTCCGCTAAAAAGTCCTGAGAAAGAACTCCCTAGTCCTTGTCCTAGACCAGCTAACATACCACCACGTACACCAGCTTGTTGTCCGTAGGATGCAGCAGAAGGTATAGCACCTTGCATATACAAGCTACCTGCCTGTGCTCCAGCAGCAGCACGTAGTCTTGCTTCTTCTAACGAGTCTAAGTATTGTTGTCTTGCTGGTTGCATTGTAGCTTCCTGTAATCCTAAGTAAGCAGTAGTTGGATCAAGTGCTTGTTTTTGTATGCCGTAACCTTGACCAAGTGTTTGTGCTCCTTGACCAAATAAACCTGCACCAAAACCAATACGTTGTTGTGCAGCTTGATCTGCAGCAGCAGCTAGTTGTAAGTTACGTCTGTTTCTTGCTTCTGATAGAGCTTGTAGTTCTGGTTGTCCACCAGCACCAACACTTAGTCCACCTCGACCACGACCAAACACACTAGAAGCTAAACGCTGTTCTTCTTCAATGTCATACGGACGGAGGGCAGCCATCTGTTCTGACATAAATTGTTGTCTAGCTTGTTCAGGACTTTGTGAAATGTATTGCTGACCTAAACCTAATAAACCTTGAGCAGCTTGTTGGAACTGTGGCATCATTCCTTGAGCCTGTTCAGCCTGTCCTAGACTTTGACTATACAGTCCTGATAACTGTTGTTGTAATGCTTGTATTTCAGGAGATACAGTGTAACCACCTGTTCCAGTAGTAGAACCAAAAGGAGTAGCAACCATTGCCACAGGTTTAAACTGAGCCATACCTGCTGCTTTATCTCCAGCAGCTTGCATCAATGCACCTTGTTGACCTAAGCCCTTAGCTATCTTTTTACCTCCAAGATAACCTCCTACTGCCCCTAGTACGCCACCTGCTATTTTACCAAACATTTCTTTGCCCTCTTTAAATTAAGCTGTACGCTTCCACATATAAACTACGATGTACGGTTGTAAGTTCTTACCTGTTGCTGATTCACCTGCGTTAGCTGTTGTTGTTGTAACTGTAATATTTGTTGTAGCTGTTGATGTATTAACAGTAGTGGCGTTTACCCAAAAAGTAGAACCACCTGTGCCACCTTGTAACTGAGAATATCTTGTAAAAGTGTGGTTGTGTCCTGGATCATCAACAACAGACGCAGCTGTGTGGTTGTGGGTAGGAATAATTGCATCCTTAGTACCACCAGTTTCTTCTACAGTATCAAAGTCTGAGTCAGAAGCGTTTAAACCTACTGGTACTTTACCTGCTCCAAATGCTGCCCAAGTACCAAACCCAAGTAACGTAGCAGGATTAGTTGCTACAGTAGCGTTCATGTAAATAGAACCAACAGGATACGCACCTACTAAAGCAGACTGAACAAAAGCCGTTGTAGCTATTTGTGTGCTAGATGTTCCTGTAGATGCTGTAGGTGCTGATGGTGTGCCTGTAAACGTAGGACCATTTAGATCAGCCTTAGATGTTACAGCAGATGCAATAGCTGTGTACTCTGCATCTATCTCTGATCCTTTAATAATCTTACCTGCGTCACCAGTACTTAATCCGTCTTTTAATGTAAAGTTAGTTGCTTTTGTATAATCAGACATAATAATCCCTAAACTGTTTTACCTGCTTTAACATAAATATCTATCTTTTGTATTGACAATGGACTTTGATTTATATCTGCTTCAAACCCTAATTGCATAATAGAACCTGAACCACCTAAGTTACTGTTCACTTCTTCAAGAACTAAACCACTAGAAAACTCTGCAATAGCGTACTCACCAATGTTGTACTCATAAACAGAACCAGTTCGTAGTTTCTTAGTTATTGATCGATATGAGTTAATGTAATCAAAACCATACTTTAATGCTACGTCCTGCCCTACACCCCCTACTACTACAAAGTTACCTTTCTTTAAGAACTTCATAGTTGTTGGACTACCTAAGTCAAAGTAGTTAGTGTAGTAACGTAGTCTGTACTTTGCTGTGTCATCTAAGAACCCAAAGTATTTACCTAAGTATCCTTCTTTACCTAGAAGAAGATCGCCTGTATAAGTGACATGTAAGGCGGTGGGTTCAAGGCTATCCCAGATAGTAACCCTTGCTGCACCATTCTGTAGTCTACCTCGCAGATCAAAACAAAATACATACTTAGATGTTGGTAACGTTAAAATATAAAAAGCATCTTTAGGATAGTAAGCTGCTTTAATCTTTTCTTTATTAGATTCTGATTCTACGTATGCAACTAAGTCATCTCTAACGTTAAACGATATATCATTAATAGGTGCTGACTTTTCCTGAATAACACGAGCAATACTTCTTACGCCTGTGTCAGACAAGAACATAACATCCGTACCTGTGTTGACAATACTATCTCTAGCAATACAACCTACGTTAGCTACTAAGTCTACTAATTCTAATCGAGTAACATCAATAGGATTAGCGTAGACAGCAATGTTTCTTTTACCAAATATAATTAAGAAACCGTTGTGTGCTGCTAGTCCTACTATCTCGTCTCCATTAGGAAACACATCAATCAATGACAAGTAACCTGAGTCACCTGTTGCTAAGTTAGTACCATCTAGTAATGCACTAAAGTAAAGTGTTTGTTTATCGTTAACAATGTCAGCCCACCATGTCCTACCATATGCACCTATAACTACATTAGGCTTAAAATCACTAGCAGAAGCGTAGGTGGTAGGTACTGAGCCAGCGTCACTAAGTAAATTAAAACCGTAAGCACCTGTGTGCGCATGACTAGCTCCTAGTTTGTGATAGACTAACGGTAAGTGTCCTGCCTGTGCTAAGTAAGCATGAGGACTAACATCTGGTCCTTCACCAAACACAATACTAGCACCCATCCAGTCGTTACCTGTGATGCTGTATGCTGTTGTACCTGTCCCTGCTGCATTAGATACTGTAGTATTAACTGCTGTTACTAATGTACTTGCTCCACTAGCTCTGGTAAGTATTTTATTATTACCAGCACATAGTGTTACATCTGTCTCAGGTATGTTGTAAATAAACTCGATATCATTAGTTCCTAAATCAGAGTTAGTAGAACTGTTTACTTTCTGCCAACCTCGTCTAGCACCTATACGACCAAACTTATCTATAACACAGTTGTATGCTTCTAGTGCATAACCTGATGCAAGATCAACACTACTTTCCTGTGTGTTAATACCAAGAAAGCCTGGTGCTGATATTGTTGATGACTGTAATCTACCAGCCATTAGACTTGATGCCAAACATATTCGTCACTATATCTACCGTTCTCAATAGCTATATGATCCGCTAAAGATAAATCAGCTAGTGCTGACGCTTCTTGTGCTGCTAGTCCACCGTCTTCACCACGTTCTGCTACAGCCATTGCATAAGCATATTTAAGAACAGGTTCAGCAGGTACAGCTAACTGATCTGCTCCAGCACTTAATGATACTTGTGGTTTATAGATGTTAAAGAACACGTTATAAACACCATCAGGAATAGGAAAGATATCTACTTGAGTATCACCGTTAGTATCTACACCGTTGAAGTTATAGTAATAAGGTGAACCTTTTTGTGGTGTCTGATTAAGAAACAAATTGTTCATCTGACTAAAAGGCATATACTCTAAGAAAAAATTATCTTCACTATTTATAACATCAATCACTTTGAATCGTTGACCTGATCCTGTCATAACATAGTTAAATAAATCATTAGCAGTAGTTACTGTTAATGTTTCAGACAAAGCATTCCATTGATACGCATCTTCTACTGTTCTTTTAGCGTCATTAACAAATTTACCAATAAGTTTAGAGTATGGAGTATCTGTTGTAGCAGTTACCTCATCTTCCCTAAGTCTTATTAGTACATCATTAACTAAATCTAAGTAGTTCATTATCTAAACCTTTTGGTTTTCTTTCTATTAGGTATTACTTCTTTTTCTTTACTGGCTTTTTCTTTTTCATTGGTTTACCGTATCCGTATCCTGGCATATCTATCTCCTATGAGTGAAATTGTGTTGCTAATGATGGTGCTAAATTCATAGTAACTATGTAAGTAATCGTGCTTGATGTACCGCTATTCTTAACACGAATTACATCGTTTTCTTTTAAATCTATTTGTAAGTCTTTTAACAACAAATACTCACCATTAGTTGCTTGCAATGCTTTAGCATGAGCTAATGGATACTCTGTTGTTGAGTGACTGTCGTACCAATATAAGTCTGCGTCCTCATTACCAGCAGTAGCTAAGATATAAATCATATGTATCTCAGCAGTGTTTTTTGCTGGAACAGTATACATATCGACTTTTGCGCTGTCGTTATGTCTTTTTATTATGGATGTTACGTTTCGTGCCATGAATTAATCTCTCTATTGAGTTGACAAGACCAGCCCATATCTCTTGTGGACTAGGAAGTAACCACCCTAATACCAACAACA
>MDTB01072675.1_pt1 | contig 11654 bp, 9 predicted proteins | sample 811161 | NCBI WGS metagenome assembly MDTB01 (sample SAMN05326650, study PRJNA326480) | marine metagenome | isolation source: seawater | place: Mediterranean Sea | collected 2009
CCTGTTATCAACTTTACACCTTCTCGTGGTAATGATAAGTTATCCAGAGTGCACGCTGTTGCTCCTCTTTTCGAGAGTGGTGCAGTATGGGCACCAAAGAAACGCTGGGCTGAAGAGATGATCGAAGAGTGTGCGATGTTCCCTCATGCGGAACATGACGACTTAGTTGACTCCATGAGCCAAGCCTTACTGAGGTTTCGTAAAGGAAACTTTGTATCGTTAGAAGATGACTACGAAGATGAGCCTACGGACCACGGACCAGAACCGGAGTATTATTAATGGCCTATAATCCTTTTGATGATGTAATCGACCAAGACCCTGCTTATATGGCAAACGGAGGACAAACCTATCGTGCAGGTCAAGCTTATCAACAAGCTATAAGTCAACCAGAGAATCAACAAAAAATTGAACAGGGATCACAGACCATGGCCAACATTGCAAAAGGCCCTATTAATTTATTTGGTGATATCATGGCACAAACACTTGGTCGTGTTGCACAGAATATGGTTAATCCCGAAGCTGCCGAAAGAGGTAGGAAAAAATTTGCAATTAGACAGGAAGCAGCCAAAATGTTTGGTAAAGTTCCTGGACAATTAAATAGAGAAGATATTCGTTTTTATGAACAAAGAACAGGCAACAAGTATGAACAACTGACTTTTGAAGAAGGTATCAACTCAGGTTTAAATTTTATATTGGAAGATGCAATTGCAGGATCACAAGCTATTCAATCAGGTAAAAATTTTACAGAACTATCAGGCACACAACAATTGGGTGTTGGTTTATTACCCTTAGAGTTTTGGTTAGGGGGTGGTGGAGCAAGAAGAGTCGGACAAGAAGTAGGGGGTGAACTTGTATCAAAGTATAAAGATATGCCTCTAGGTGAATTAGTTGCTAATCCACAAGCTCGTCAAGAGATTCCTGAAGTTGTAGCAGAAGTAGAAAATCAATATCCTATATTAATTACACAACAACAACGTGTTAATCCTGTTGATGAAACATCAAGTGTTGCAATGGCACAAGAGACAGGAACAGGACTTGCTTCATCGACTCCAAGAACAGGAACAAAAAAAGATTTTCTTATAAATTATTTTAGTGATCCTAAAGCAACAATTAAAACAACCACATCACTTGAGGGCCAAGGTATAAATAGAAAAGATATTGCAAATTTTTTACAACAGTTTCCTGAGTATAGAAATAGAATTCAATTTGGTTTAAAAGATGCCAAAACAATTGATAGACTAGAGGCAGGTATAAAAAAACTACAAGCTTTTGAAGGAGAGAAAATTCCAAGTCTAGAACTTGAAAGAATGTTTGGTTTAGGAGGTAAAGGTTATCTTACTACAATACTGAATAATAAAGATACTGTTGCTAAAGGTTTACTTACTCAAGATCAAGTTGACTATATAAAATCTTTTCAAACAAATTTATCTCGAGCAGAATTAGATAATAGTAAAAAATTATCTACGATTGCTACTGATCTTAAAAATAATCCCGAGTTTCAAAATCTCGGTCCTACTGAAATAAGCAATAAATATAAAATTCCTTTAATAAATTTACAAACGGCAATAAGTAAAGATCCAGAGTTATATGCACTTGTTGCAAAAGATCAAAAACTTATAGGCACTCCTGATACACAAATGTCTATATCACTTATAAGAAAAAAGTTAGATCCTAAAGCCGATGATGTTGATGTAGCCATAATCACAGATTTATATAGAGGAACAAAAAATATTGAAGATTACAATCCTCTACAATTTCTAACCTTATTTAAAAAACAAAATCCTAATTATAAAAATACAAAATTTTATAAAAATACAAAAAAAGAATATAGAAAATTAGAGGATGAAAGATTAAAAGTTCAAGAAAAAGGATTTAAATTTTTTGACCAAATAAAAAAAGATCCAAGGTATGGAAAGTATCTTAAAAATTCAGACAGACTTCAATTTGGTTTTCAAAAAGCTCATGCTTTTCCTATAGATGAAACAACGGAAATTAGTCGTTTTGAAAATATGGCGCAGATGTCTGATATGATTTTTGTATCGGATGTTACCAGCAATGTGCGTTTACAACAAAGATTTGATGGAGATTTAATTAAAATAGGTAAGCTTGGCAGTACAGAAAATATGAATAGATTAGAGACTATTCCAACAAATGCTGACATAAAATCTATGGGCATAAATTTACCAAAAATAATAGAGAGACTTAAAGAGTATGGTATAGAAGTTTTACCAGAAGAATTTCAAAACATGAGACAATTAATATTTGGTAAAGACAAAGGTATTGTCGATCAAATTAATAATCTTTATCAGAAATTTGATACAGGAACTATTATTCCAATCGGTAAAAAAAATTATGCTTTGGTGGGTAAAAATCCAAAAAAAGTTTCTTCTGAAAAAAGATTAAATAATTTAAAGAAAAGATTTATGAAAATATTAGATGATCAAGTTCTCTATGAAAAAACAAATGGCAAACAAGGTAAACCTATAATGCGCCAACCAAGAAGAGATGGTCAAGAGGGTGGGTTTATAGTCGGTCTAAAATCAGGAGGACCTGTCAAGATGGCCCTAGGTGGTGATCCGTTGCAAAACATCAATCAACAACAGTTCTCACCTGATCCTGCGATAGATCAAGATTACTTTCAAGAAGCAGTACAATCAGGTAATTTACAAGCATTTAATCCAACAAAAATATTTAAGTTATTTAATAAAACGGATGCTGTATATACTCCAAAAAAATTACCCGATGCAGTTGATACACAACAATCTGCACCTCCAGGCACAACACTTCCTACGACACAAACAGTACAACCTGAAGACTTTGCTTTTCAATCATTTACTTTAAATAAAATTAATGATCCTCAAGCTCCCAAAGCAAGTAGCCCTGAAGCATGGAAGCAGTATCTTTATGGCGGAGGACAAGGAGGAAAAGTTCCTGAGTCGGAAATGTTTGATAGTGGTCTAGAACAATATCTAGATGATTTTTCAAAATATTATCCTAATCAAAAAATTACACAACAACAACTCAATGACTATTATGAAATGTCCCCTATTGGAAATATTGAAATTAAAGTAAAACAATCATCCCTAGCAGACGATGCAGTTACAGACCCTGCTTATAGAGATTATACAGGAAGACCAAGACATAAAAGTGCTGGTAATCAACCTTTAGATAATATTGGAACAGACTATCGAGAGGTCGTTGTAAACTCAGGTCCTTTACCAGGTGATAAAAAACCTTTTGTTGCAAGTAGTCACTTTGAAGAAAAAAATGTTCTAGGATTTACACGTGTTGCTAATTACACACAGCCTGATGGAAAACGTGTAGCTGTTATTCAAGAGATGCAAACAGATATGTTGACAAAAGTTCGAAAAGAACAAGAGCGTCTTCAAGCTTTGTTAAAGCGTATTGAAAATCTAAAGGCACGCGCAAATAGAGATTTGCAAACAGGCGATGATTTTCGCGTGGCAGATGCTAATAGAATATTAGATAATTTAAATTCTGTGGTACCTCCTGTTGTAGAAGAGGCATTACAAAAACATGCTGATCTTATTAAACCTTTTCCGAATGAAGCTGCACGATCTACAATTCCTGATTATCAAAAACAATTAACTGATTTGCAATCACAAATAGATACAATTCTTTCTAAGGACATACAACAATCTAAACCAGAAACAGGATTTATGTTAAAGAATATATCTAATCAACAACAAGAAATTTTAGATAGTTTATTAGATTTAAATCGTTCGGGTCAATTAGATGATTTACTTAAAAATATTAAAGTTCCAACCACAGGAGACACGGATGATCTAATCCGTTATGGTGAAGATACAAATGTTCGAAGTATTAATGATGGAGCAAATTATTATAGCTTAAAAGAACTAGAATTGTTTCCTCCGATTCCTTTTAACAAACAAGCAGATTATGTAGACTTATTACTAAAATCTACAATTAAAGATGCACAGTCTAGAGGCATAAACAAAGTTGCTATTTACCCACCTGATTTAGTTAATCAACGTTGGGGTAAAGCACCTGATAGCGATGCTGGTAAAAAGTTTCGTGATCTTTACGGAAAAGTAGCTATACAGCAAATGAAAAATATTGCGAAAAAGTACGGAGGCACAGCACAAGTAGAAACTGTTATGAATCCAAATCTTTCTGATCGTGGTTTGACATACTACAAAAGAAATTTAGAAGGTGAGTATGAATATTTAAAACAAGATCAATTAGCCCAAGGATTAGAGCCTGAAGAAGCACAATTATTTATTAATGAACAATTAAAAAGAAATGCAAATACTTTAGGAGCTAATCAAGTAATTTATTCAAGAGAGATAGCTCCAGGTCAAACTATGGATTACTATGTACAACCAAAGACTGTGTCAGAAACAACCGATACAGGCAGAACTGCTGATTTTGAAGATTTTGAACTTGTTCCTTTAGGACCTGGTGATGACAGAAATGCAGCACAGGTTTTGATTGAAGAATATGATCCACGAAAAATACAAATGTTTACTATTACCTTGGATTCTGATAAAGCTCAAAAACCAATGTTTATGTTTAAGAAAAAATCTGGTGGAACTATTGCAAAAGATAGTTTACTTTCTATAACAGATATATACGGCGAATATGGTAGATAAATTCGATAGCATTCAGGACACACCTTACTTAGCACGAGAACCTAATCCACAAGCGGGGGGTCGTGAAGAAGATGATGTTCAGGTTGAAGAGGTTGGCACAACAGTCGACCTTGAAACAACTGGTGAGCCTAACGTAGAGATTATTGATGATGGCTCTGCAGTTGTAGGTGAAGAAGAGCTACCTTTAACGTCAGGTTTTAATTCTAATTTAGCAGAAATTTTAGACGAGTCTTATTTACAAGCTCTTTCTAATGATCTTGTAGACAAAGTTGAAAATGATAGATCTTCAAGAGAAGATTGGGAGACTGCCTATACAAAAGGTTTAGATCTTTTAGGTTTTAAATATGAAGAACGCACAAGACCTTTCAGAGGTGCAGCAAGTGTTAATCATCCTGTCTTAGCTCAAGCAGTCACACAATTCCAAGCAATGGCTTATGTAGAATTGTTACCTAGTGATGGTCCTGTTCGAACACAGGTCGTAGGTGCAAACAACGAACAACTGCAATTAGCAGCAGAGCGTGTTAAGGAATACATGAATTACGAAATAACTCATGTTATGGAAGATTACAATCCTGAGATGGATCAACTATTATTTCAATTACCTCTTTCTGGTAGTGCTTTTAAGAAAGTTTATTTTGACGAAGTACAAGGTAGAGCAACTTCAAAATTTATTCCCGCGGAAGATATTATTGTGCCTTACGGTGCATCAGACTTAGACAGTTGTGATCGCATTTCACAAATTGTGAAAATGTCGATGAACGATTTAAGAAAAAAACAAGTCTCAGGTTTCTATCGTGACATAGAACTTCAACCATATGATGGAGATGAGACATCAGATGTTCAGGAAAAAATGGACAGAATAGATGGTGTAAATCCAAGTAGTTATGACATGGATGACATGGCAGAACTTTATGAAATGCACGTTGATTTAGATTTAGAAGGTTTCGAAGATGTCAATCCAAAAGATGGTGAAGCAAGTGGTATAAAATTACCTTACGTTGTTACCATAGACAGATCATCAAATAGAGTTTTATCAATATACAGAAACTATGCTGAAGCAGATCCTCTGAAAAGAAAGAATGAATATTTTGTACACTACAAATTTTTACCAGGTCTAGGGTTTTATGGTTTTGGCTTAATTCATATGATTGGCGGTTTGACAAGAACTGCTACAACAGCCTTAAGACAATTATTAGATGCAGGAACATTATCTAATCTACCTGCTGGATATAAATCACGTGGTTTAAGAATACGTGATGATGACCAACCGTTACAACCTGGTGAGTTTAGAGATGTTGATGCCCCCAATGGTATTATTCGTGAGGCTCTTATGCCTTTACCATATAAAGGCCCTGATCAAGTATTAATGCAACTTCTTGGTTTTTGTGTAGATGCAGCAAAACAGTTTGCAACTGTTGCAGATATGCAAACATCAGAAATAGGCAAATCACAAACACCTGTTGGAACGACAATGGCTTTGATGGAACGTGGCACTAAAGTTATGTCAGCAGTTCATAAAAGATTACACTTTGCACAAAAGAAAGAATTTAAATTATTAGCAAATATTTTTAAAATTGCTCTTCCTCCAGTTTATCCTTTTAATGTTCAAGGTGGACCTAGACAAATCAAAGCTTTAGATTTTGATGATAATATAGATATTTTACCTGTATCTGATCCAAACATTTTTTCTATGTCACAACGTGTGACGTTAGCACAAAATCAATTACAACTAGCTCAAAGTAATCCTCAAATGCACAATCTTCGTGAGGCATATAGAAGGATGTATATAGCATTAGGTGTAAAAGATATTGAACAAATTTTACCAATACCTCCACAACCACAACCACAGGATCCAGCAATGGAACACAGTGTAGTTTTACGTGGTGCACCTTTACAAGCTTTTCCACAACAAAATCATGAGTTACACATAAAAGCACATAGAACATTTATGTCTTCGGTTTTAGTTAAAGCTAATCCTATGGCAGTCATGAATTTAGTATCACATATCATGCAACACACATCCTTACTTGCAACACAGGTTGTTGATCAAGCTATGGTCGAAGAAGCCGAGAAATTACGTCAACAATTTGGTGATCAAATACCACCAGAAGCTTTACAAGCACTACAAATGCAAAGAGCAACAAAAATTGATGAAGAAATTGTAAAAATTACAGAACAAATGGTAGGTGAAGAAGCAGAAGCAATGCAGGATCAAAATATGGATCCTCTAGTTTTACTCAAACAACAAGAATTAGCACTTAGACAATCCGAAATGGAGATGGAAGCACAATTAAAAGGTGAAAATCAAGCTTTAAAAGAGAATCAATTTGATTATAAACAGGTTTTAGACGCTCAAAAATTAAAAAAAGACTATGATTTGGCACAGTTAAGAGCAAATGTTGCAACACAACGCCAAAATCAACAAAATAGAGGTGAAAATGATTAATTTACTAGCTGGACCTTTAGCAGGAATGGTAAAAGATGCTGTTACTGGTTTTATTGAGACAAAAAAAGCAAAATCAGAGCTAAAATTGACTGAAATTAAGGCACAAAAGAGCCTCAAAGAACAGCAAATTGCCGGAAAAGTTGCGTGGGAGGCATCAGCCGTAGATCAAATGAAAGGGTCGTGGAAAGACGAGTTTGTTTTACTAGCCTTGATGATACCTGCAATCTGTGCCTTCTTACCTTTTATGCAACCACACATAGAACGTGGGTTTCAGATTTTGGAAAGTTTACCGGAGTATTATACCCACCTCTTATATTTAGCCTGCTCTGTCAGTCTGGGGGTTAGGGCGGCACCTGGTATTAAAGGAATAATTTCTAAGAAGAAATGACAACAAAATGCATAAAATGTGATTGCTTATGCCATTGTTGTTCAACTTGTATGTGCGAGTGCACCATATGTGAACATGAAGAAACAGAAACTAACAACAACAGTCCCTCCTAAAAAAGGACCAGTCTCACAAGGGTTGAAAATTAATTCTAAAAAGATACAAATAGTTAAGACAAACAAATAAGGATATTCTTAACTATGAAACACACCTATTTTACGATACCTGGGTGGTTCAATTACTCTGAAACTTACGACATTATTGTAGACCAAATAGCTGATGATGGAGTTATTGTAGAAATTGGATCTTTTCTAGGTAGATCAACTCACTATCTTGCAACTGCTTTATATAATGCAGGAAAAGAAAATGTAAAAATATATTGCGTTGATACTTTTGAAGGCTCATCAGAACACGTTAATATTAAATTACCAAAAGATTTTTCATCTATATTTAGAGAAAACTTACGATTCTTCATAGGAAGAAATATGGTTATACCCTGTCAAGGTAGATCAGATTCAGAAGAGATTTTAAATAAATTTAAAGAGGAATCTATTGATTATATTATGGTTGATGGTGCACATGAGTATGATGCAGTAGAAGATGATATTGTTAATTGGTGGCCTAAACTTAAACCAACTGGTGTCATGGTTGGTGATGACTATGCTCTTAACTCAGTTGCTGAAGCCGTACGATCAGGTTTAGGAAAAATGCAAAAGAATAATTATGGTGTCAATCAAGGACATGAACAAACATGGCACTGTGCAAAAAACGGTGATAACAAGACTTTTGAAAAAAGAATACCAGGAGTTAATGCTTACACATGAGCATCTTTGTAATTCATAATTATCAAAAAGAACTTAAAACTCTCAAAGAACAACTTTATGAACATTTGACACAAGGGGTTGAAAACTTTGAAGATTACAAGTATATTCAAGGAAAGTTACATATGCTTGACATATGCCAACAGGAACTTTCTCGCCTGCTGGAACAAGAGGAGAAAATAGATGACTAAGACTTTATATGTCCCTGAGGACATAAAGAAAAAAATGGCAAACCCTGCACAGGGTATTAAAGAAGATAAAAAAGAATTAGAAAAACTTCCACAACCTGTTGGTTGGAGAATTTTAGTTTTACCTTTTAAAGCAAAAGAAAAAACTAAAGGTGGAGTTATTTTAACGGACAAGACTTTAGAAGATTCACAATTAACAGCGTCTGTTGCTATGGTTTTAGCAGTCGGTGCAGATGCATATCAAGATAAAGAAAAGTTTCCTAATGGTCCTTGGTGTAAACAAGGTGATTGGGTTGTGTTTGGCAGATACGCAGGATCTAGACTTAAAATTGAAGGTGGGGAAGTAAGATTACTCAATGATGACGAGATACTCGGCACAGTGGATAATCCAGAGGACATACTAACAATACTATAACATGGGAGGTACCATGCAAACAGAAATAACATCTGCTCAGAAAGACAAAATGGTCGATCTGGATACGTCAGGTGAAGGTGCTGAAATAGAACTTGAAGATAAGTCTCACGGCACAGTAAAACCCGACGCGTATGAAGAAGTAAAAACTGAAGAAAAAGATCCTTTAAATCCTGAAGTTCAAGAAGAACAACAAGGTGAAATGGATCAATACTCAGATAAAGTCAAAAAACGAATTGATAAAATGACTTGGAAATTGAGAGAAGCCGAAAGAGAAAAAGAGGCTGCTTTCATATACGCTCAAAACGTTCAAAAAGAACTATCAGAAGCTAAAAAGAAAACTTATGACATTGACAAAGGTTATATGTCTGAAAGTGAAGTACGAAATAAAATGGCTTCTGATCTTGCACGTCAAAATTTAATAAGAGCTAGAGAAGCTGGTGATTTTCAACTTGAAGAAGAAGCTCGCCAAGCTTTAACTAAATTAGATTTAGAGGCTGAAAGAATTAGAGTTACTAAGTCAAAAAAAGAGCAGGAGTATGAAGAGTTTCAAAAAGAAGTTGAACAACAGTCAACTCCACAACAACCACAAAGTAGGCCACAACCGTCTCAAAAAGCATTAGATTGGGCTGAAAAAAATTCGTGGTTTAGACAAGATGAGGAAATGACTGATTATGCTCAAAGAATTCATAGAGGTTTAGTGGCAGAAGGATTTGACACAGAATCAGATGACTACTATGATGAATTAACTAATAGAGTTAAAAACAAATTTCCAGAGTCCTTTTCGAAGGGCGAGGATCAGGCTACCAGAAGCAACAAAATCGCCCAACCTGTTGCCTCTGCATCAAGGTCTGCAACCAGTGGGCGCAAATCTGTTAGGTTGACTCCTAGTCAAGTAAAAATAGCAAATAAGCTTGGAGTCCCTTTGAGCGAGTATGCTAAGTACGTATAAAGGAGGTACAAAATGACAGATCAAAAAACACCAAGAAGTGCACAAACAAGGGTAACTGAGGAACGTAGAAAGCCTTGGAAACCACCGTCTCAACTAGACGCACCACCATGTCCTGATGGATATAAGCAAAGATGGCTTCGACATCGTGTAAATGGAGCGGATGATACTAAAAATATCAACGCTAGACTCAGAGAAGGCTGGGAATTAGTCAGAGCTGACGAATATTCCGGCAATTTATACTCTGCTTACAATGGAAGTATCAAAGCTTATGAGGGTGTCATCAGCGTAGGTGACTTGCTATTGGCAAGAATCCCTGCAGAAACTGTTGCCGAGCGTAATGCTCATTACAAGCGAAAGACTGATCAACAGACTGAAGCTTGGGAAACAGATCCTTTAAGGGAGCAACATCCAAGCATGCCTGTCAATGTTGATAGGCAGAGTCGTGTGACTTTTGGAGGTCCTAAAAAGACTGAATAAAGCACACATAATTATAAAGGAGATGAACTATGGCAAATCAAGCTGGATATTACGGGTTTCGTCCGATCAAGATGCTAGGTGCTGCTTACAATGGTCAAGGCCAGACTGAGTACACTATTGCAAACAACGAAGCTTCCGCAATATATCAAGGCGATCCAGTAATACTGGTCGCTAATGGTGCTATTGATGTTGGTTCTACTGCTGGTGCTGAAATCTTAGGTATTTTTAATGGTTGTGAGTATACTGATCCAACGACAGGAAAGCCGACCTTTTCTAATCATTACCCAGGTAGCGTAGCAGCGGCCGACATAAAAGCATTTGTTATCGATGACCCGAATGTAGTATTCGAAGTCAAAGTAGATGACACTAACGGTGGTCAAGCACAAGTTGGTACAAACTGTAACATCGCAACATACAGTGCGGGTTCCTCAATCGATGGAATCTCAAACGTTGTTGTCGATGGTAGCAGCTTTACAACAAATGCTGGCGCTAATTTTAGAGTAGTAGGACTTTCAACTGATGTTGATAACAGTGATTACACTGCAGCAAATGCAGCGATTCACGTTAAGATCAACCTACACTCACTAACAGACACAACAGGCATATAGGAGGTTAAACTATGGCTATATCTAGAAGTCAACTCGTTAAAGAGTTAGAGCCGGGTTTAAATGCACTATTTGGCCTGGAGTACGGACGTTATGATGCAGAGCATTCACAAATATTTGATACAGAAAATTCTGACAGAGCATTCGAAGAAGAAGTAATGTTATCAGGTTTTGGTAATGCTAGAGTAAAATCTGAAGGTGGTTCAATTGTTTATGACAATGCAACAGAAACCTTCACAGCACGTTACACACATGAAACAGTTGCACTTGGTTTTGCAATCACTGAAGAAGCTGTCGAAGATAATCTTTATGACAGAATCTCAGCAAGATACACAAAAGCACTTGCACGTTCTATGGCAAACACCAAGCAGGTTAAAGCTGCAAACGTATTAAACAATGCGTTTGACGCTAACTTTACTGGTGGTGACGGCGTTGAACTTTGCTCCGCAGTACACCCAATTGTAGCAGGAACATTCGCAAACGAATTAGGAACTGCTGCTGACCTAAACGAAACTTCATTGGAGCAGTCTTTAATAGACATCGCTGCATTTGTTGACGAAAGAGGTTTATTAATTTCAACACAGGGAAGAAAGCTTATCATTCCTTCTGAGTTACAATTCGTAGCTGAAAGACTTACACAGTCACAGTTAAGAGTTGGCACAGCAGACAATGATATCAATGCCACAAGAAATATGGGCATGATTCCTGAAGGTTATGTTGTAAACCACTACTTA
>MDTB01212656.1_pt1 | contig 11654 bp, 6 predicted proteins | sample 811161 | NCBI WGS metagenome assembly MDTB01 (sample SAMN05326650, study PRJNA326480) | marine metagenome | isolation source: seawater | place: Mediterranean Sea | collected 2009
AATTTTAATATCATTTGGAACATATAAAGGTTTTTGAATTCCAGCAAATTGCTCCCACCATTTACCAATATCTCTTTTTGGAGGAAATGGATCAATATCAAAATGACGATACCAAGGATCCCAGAGGTTTGATTCGTGTGTTACCCCAAAGTTAAATACAGAAAAAAAATTTACATTATCCGGTCTATTTCTCCAATGAGCGAAAATACTTGATTCATCCCATCCAGTTATAGATTTATAAAATTGATAATCCTCTTTTTGATTGTTTGTGCAATAATATCCATTCTCTCGCAAAATTTGACTTACCATTTTTACTTCTGGAGGTGGAACAACCTCATAATCTATAAGACCTTTTTTTCTAGCAGCTGGCTGTTGAGATAAAGTTCTCATATGATGTGCTCCAATACTCGTAGGGTACATTCCTGTTATTAATGAGGCTCGACTTGGTGAGCAAACTCCCGAAACCGAATAAACATTATTATAACAAACACCTTCCTCTGCTAAACGACTTAGATTAGGTGTTTTTATGGTTGAATCACCAAAGGATGGTAAATAATTACCTAAGTCTTCAGCGACTAACCAAACAATATTAAGTCTATTTCCTGCTGTTTTTTTATCACTACATGAAATGATAAAAATTAATAGTAAAGTGCTAATTCTTTTTATTGTGATCATCAAAAGCAGGCTGATAGGACGGAATAATTGTATCATATTGAGAAGGAGCTTTAGATACAGATTGGAGATGATCTTCATACAAATTCTGTATCTCCTTTATAATTGTTTCATTTTCTTTTCTAATATCATATTTCTCAGAGGGATCGTGCTCGACATTATAAAGTAAAGGCATTTCATTTTGTGTTGGACCATCGTCCCATGGGTTTGGATCTTTGATGTACATCTTCCATTCATTATGTCTGATTGCAATTAATGTGTCTTGCCTATAGTAATGAATATCAGATCTGATAGGAACATTTTCAAAAAAAGTTTTAGTTAAATCAAAACCATCTATGGATTTTTGATCATATTGCCCCCCTGCTAGTGATACCATAGTTGGAAACAGATCAAGAGCAGAAGCTAATACATTCGTTGTTGTTTTGGGAACTGATCCAGGCATCCAAACAATAGCAGGTACTCTGTAGCCACCTTCGTAGACACTGCCTTTATTCCCTTTCAGTAAGCCAGAAGATCCACCATCAACATTGGCCCACCCCCATGGACCATTATCACTTGTAAAGATGATGAATGTATTCTTTGAGATGTTCAACTTTTTAACAGTGTTAATTATTTTCCCAACACTCCTATCCAATTCCTCTACAACGTCGCCATAGGAACCTCTCTTACTTTTCCCTTTATTTTTATCAGAGAGAATAATTGGGGTGTGAGGAGCAGAATGTGCTAAATAGAGAAAAAATGGATTATCTTTATTTTGATAAATAAAGTCAATGGACTTTTGAGTAAACATTTCGATAAACTTACTCTGATCTAAACTAACACCTACAGTATCATGACCGTCTAAAAAAGGAAGAGGAGGAAAGTTCTCTCTCGCGTAATCCCAATTACCTTCTGGTCTCATATCATTTGAGTAAGGGATTCCATAAAATAAATCAAAACCATGATTTAGGGGCATATACTTCTTTAAGTGCCCTAAGTGCCATTTACCTATACAAGCAGTATTATAATCATAATTTTTTAAAGCTGAAGCAATCGTCACTTCATTAGGATCTAGACCTCCTGCATTATCAGGAAAAAGGACACTACGCTGTCCATACATACCAGTTTGGATGGGTAGTTTTCCTGTTAAAAGTGCTGCTCTACTAGGTGTGCAAATAGATGAGCCCACGTAGAACTGAGTAAACCTCATCCCTTCACTAGCCATCTGATCCAAGTTAGGTGTTTTTATGGTAGGGTGTCCATACGTACCTAGGTCACCATAACCCAAATCATCAACAAAAATGATGATGAAATTGGGCTTAGATTCTTGATCTAATTTTCCACAAGATGAAATAATTAATAAAAAAAACGTTACAAATGGTACCAATAACAACTTGCTAAAATTCATATTACTTTTCACCTCTTACTAAATGATTATCAATATGTAAGTACATTTTTTTAAAATGATCTCCAAATTTTGATTTTCCTCTACGCCTAGTTTGCGTAATAATTATTTTATTATCTAAATCAATTCTAAAGACTGATGAGGTTGCAGAACCATGACCTATAACATTTTCGCTCAACATATAACGCTCAACTTTACTATCTTTATCCTTAATTTTCCACTCCTGCAGTGTTGTACCTATTCCAATGGGTCGATCCTTATCCCATGAATTGGAATAGGTTATATTTGGAAAATAGGTTTTAAGATTTTGGGGTAAAAGTTTTTTATAAGTACGTTCTGAAAAATATTTCTTACCATCATATGTTCCTTTATTCAAAAGCATTTGAGCAAGGATTGATAGATCAAATGCCGTGCTATGAACACTATACCCTAGATCCCACGTATGATAAGTGTCTTTCATACCCAACGGTTCATAAATATATTCATGAAATAGCCTGAATACACTTTTACCAGAAACAACCTCCATTACCTTACCTGCCAAGTCAAATCCCATTCCGTTATAATTATATCTCAACCCTACCGTGTCATTTTTAATATATTGGAATAATGTATTTTCTAGCCAAGGATTATGTACTCCATCAAATAATGCATGTCCATCAAATCCACTCGTGTGGGTAAAGCATTGTCTCAATGTCACGGCTTGGGGGCCTTCTATTGGAAAGTCCGGTAAATATTTACCAACAGGATCATCAATTTTAATAATATTCTGATCCACAAATTGTGCGAACAACATACCTGTAAAAAGCTTTGTTATTGAAGCTATCTCTGATGGTGTATTGATTGTAAAGATTCCATAATCATCTTCTCCAAATGAATCATGAAAAATAATTTCCCCATCCTTAGCTAAAACCATATCAAACGGGGAACCATCGTCTTCTATCCATTCATTGCATATCCCTCTTAATAAATCTATAAATTGTGGATTCTCTTGTTCATAGGAGGCTTTCTTTTTCATAAGTTTTTTTGACCTAAAAAAAACTTTTTTGGGAAGTTCGAGATTCGGATAGGTATTCTCTTTAGCTAATATTTTCTGCTTTATTTTAGCATGATAATCACCATCAAAAATAAGTGGAGTTAACTTTTTGTCTCTTCCAAATTTTTGACTATTCATTTCATGTAAAAATGAGAACATAATGGTCGCTTTGCTTTGGAATAATAAAGATTCAATGGTTAGATGTCCCATATAATAATTTATGGCTTCTTCGTGTTCCACCCAAACTTCCTTGGGAATACTATTTACTGGGAAATATGTTAAAGAAGTATTTAAACGATTATTCCAGATCATGTCTTCATTAGAAATACAAAAAAGGGTTCCGCCTCGTTTCAATACTATACCATTATCACCTAGTATATGTGCATAAAATCCATATCTTCCTATTTTTTCTGGATATAAAACCTCAACTACATTGGTATCAAACCATCTCACATCTATGGTATATGATCCACCCAAATATTCCCTTGCTAAACCCGGTTTATCCAAAATTAAATTAGGAAAACTTCCAACTTTAAATACATAATTAAGCCCATAGTCAAATTCTGGTTTTACATTGCTATAAAGAAACTCAAGTTTTTCTCTCTCTTTATTTCTTTTATTTAGAAGAACCTTTCCATGGTCATTATCCAGTACTTTTAACTTTAGTTTCCAGTCCCAATCTTTATTGACCGTTTTTATTACAATACTGTTATTTCCACTTTTTAATTCGCTAGATATTAACTTTCCATCAGAATGATAATTATTTTCATAATGAGCAGTAATTAAACTTCCGTTTATATAAATTTTGACTCCGTCTGTAATGGAGAGTAGTAAATAAAATTTTCCTGCTTTTTGGGATTTTAGATTAGTATGTAAATAGACTACTGCATTAGAGGAATCATCTAAAAATAAATTTAAATCATGTTCGCCATTTTCTGACTGAATTATAAATCCCTCATGAAATAAGCTATTGAAATTTGCTTCATTATTTATGAAATCAACTTCTAATAGTTCTATTGGTTTAATATTTTTTTTTAAATCATGATGATAGGGTCCAGAAAAAAAGAACTCATTAATATAACTATTCTCAATCATATGATCCGCTGTTTGAGCAAAGCATATTCCATACCCTAAAGCGAACAAAAGATATATTTTAAAGAGAAACAAATTTAATTCACCTTATATAATCCTTATATCTTACAAAATCAAAATCTGCATAATCTTGTGAATTTATACCATTACTAGTTGAAAATAATCCTATTAATGCACCTGTGTAATTTCCATCATACATATCAATTGCATCAATCGTATTGAAATAAGAAAAATTCAATCCATTATCTAGAGAATAATAAAAATCATATTTATCATTTTTTGATTCTACTTTTAGAATCAAATCTCCATCATATTTTTTTAATACAACTTTCTTTAGAGAAATAACTTTTTCATTTTTTCCTTTAAACTTTTGCTCAAGATAAAACTTCTTCCTTACCTTTTTTACCGTACTCATAAGATAGTTGTACTCTTTTTGATAATGTAACATTCCTGATTCGACACCATCGTCATGAGGTAAAAATTTCATTTTCATTTCAAAGGTAAAATCACTTTCTTTTTGACGCATTCCTATGAAGCTGAACCTTTTACGGTTTTCTATAGAACTGGACTGTGAAAATAATCTCAAATAGCCTGGATTATCTGACAACGAAAAAGTGTTATTTTGCGGAGCTCTTATAAAAGTCCATCTTAAATTAAGATTATCATCAATAAAATCATCATTGACTGTATTATTGATGTATTGAGGCTTATCCCCAAATGGTAATGGTGTATAGCGCTCTACTCTTCCAGTTAATGGTGCTGCAACTGGAAACAGATAACGTAATGGTTCCCATCTATCTTTTGATACTTGCTCCCATTTAACAATACTTGGTTCCCATTGCACTGGAGTTAAATGTGTTTCTCTTCCCATGTTTGAATCACCATTAATATCATTCCGTTTTCCAAGCGAAACCATATACCATCTTCCATCCGGTAATTCTACCATATCTCCATGTCCAACATTATTGACAAAATAGTTCCTGGATAAATGACGAGATGTAAGTATTGGGTTTCGTGGATTTTCATAGTACGGACCAAAAATATTTTTGCTAGCTGCGATCATCACAGAATGATTTTTGCCGGTTCCTCCTTCAGCAACAAGCAGGTAATAAATTCCATGTTCTTTATAAATATGAGGTCCTTCCGTATGGAGACCAAATTTTCCATCCATAACTGAGTGCCTCTTACCGATTAATTTCCAATTTTTCACATCGAGTTCTTGAATCCAAATTGATCCTATACCATTGGTATTCATATCACCCGGACTATGAGTCCCAGTGAAATAAACTTTATTGTTGTCATCAAAAAATATATCAGGGTCAATACCAGGAGCCCCCTCAATTATGTGTGGCTCTGACCAAGGTCCTTTAGGGTCTTTAGCTGTAATAATAAAATTAATCATTTTTGCTGGTTTTCCATCCGGCGGACTATAAACATTTGTTGTGATAATATAAAAAGTTCCTTTATTATGCCTGATGGTAGGAGCATGTATTCCTCCATCTGATTGAACATCCACAAGATTCATTTCCCCATTACATTGATCTTCTCTGTGGATACCATGCCCAATTAATTCCCAATTAACTAAATCTTTACTATGATGAATGGGTAACCCTGGAAAATATTCAAAGGATGAATTCACTATATAATAATTATCTCCAACTATGCAAATAGATGGATCAGGGTGGGCGCCTGAAATAATAGGATTTATAAAATACCCGTCTTTCGCTCCTAAAAAAATAAGAGTTTGTATTAATATTACTAATATCTTTTTCATCTATTCCCCCCTGTTATTGTTTTTTATTTATTTGTTTATATAGTTCTTTTTTAAAATCTTGCTCCATTTGGTTACCTAGTCCATCACTATCTCTAGTTTCATTTGCTTGAGTAAATAACGCCCCAATTAATTTATTTTTTCTATCCACCCAACATGAAGTTTTTTCATATCCGCCAACTCTTAAAATATTTTTTTCATAAGCATGAGTATTACTTGTCAAATAAAATCCGTAACCAGTATTATACCCATCATCATTTTCAGCTATATCTGGCTTACTAGACATCTTCTGAAGAGTTTGTCTATTTAAAAAATTTTCTTCATTATTAAAAAATAAAAGTTTCATAAAATTAATATATCCGTCGACGGTTCCTAACATTCCTTCTCCTCCCAAAAATAATTTATTTTCTGAGTTGTAAGAAGGAACTTTACCACCAAAGATATCTAGCTCACCATCAAATATTTCTCTCAAATCTCCGTCTCTTCCAGTAAAGGTTGGAATGAGATTAACACCATCCGGTTTTATATAAGACAAACCATCAATTTCATAAGGAATAGAAATTCTTTCCATAAAAAGTTGGTTTAATGACTTTCCTGTAGCTCTCTCAAGAAGCAAACCCAGAACGGAGGTATTCATTCCATAAAAATAACTTTCTCCTGGTTGTTGAATTAGGGGAATAGTTGAAAGTAAATTTATAAGCTTATCTCCATTTTCTGCTTTTAAAATGTTATTTTCCCTTAAAAGATCATTAAGGCATGGGGAAGGTGTTAATGCATAATAAAAACCCGACCTATGATTAAGAAGATGGTTTATTGTCATTATAGAGTCCATCTTTACATAATTATGTGGACAGTCAAAAGATGTGTATTTTGATTTTGAAATACTTGTGCCATCTGGATCTTCAGCAACCATTAAATTTGAGAACTCAGGTATATATCTTTTTACAGGATCTTTTAAGTCTATCAATCCATCTTCCTCCAAATCCATTGCTAAGGAAATAGTTATTAATTTGCTCATGGACCAAATTCGCATCCAAGTTTTACTGTTTATATTTTTCCCAGGTAGTAATTCTTTGTTGATGGCAAGGTGTTCATAAATGATTTTTCCTGTTTCTCCATGTTCTATTTTTGAGTACAAAAATGGCCAAATTCCATCTTCAACATAACTATCTAAAATAATATCAAGAGGCTTCGAGTCCAGAGTAATATCAATATCTTTTTTAGAGCTACATGAAAAGCAAACTAAAATATTTAGAAAAATAATAAATATAAAATTTTTAAAATCGTACCGATCTACCATGTTTATCCTCAAAGGCAAAAATTTGCCTGTATATCTCGCCCCTGAATTCATCATAAAATTTATGCCCACTTTTTGGTATAGGATGTAATTGCGACATCTTTACACCAACAAATTCTCTCTTGCTATCAATCCAAAATTCAGTACCTTCATATCCACCACCTTGCCACAAATTACTATCTCCAGTTCCTAACTTTTTTAATGTGTCTGAAGTAACCCATAGATTATATCCATTATAGCCCCAATCATTATTAAGTTGTGTTTGAGGGCTAGTTAATTCTTTTACAGTTTTTTCATTTAAAAATTGAATGCCATTTAGTGTTCCATAATTCATTAACATTCGGAGAAAATCACAATAACCATCTGAACTTGCAATCATTCCCTCTCCACCTAGAAATATTTGATTATCTATAGCATTTGAGGGAAAGTCTGGTCCGAAGATATCTAGGTCACCTGGTTCAGCAAAATGAAGAGTGTCATTTTCCCCTGAAAATCTTGGTAATAAAGTTTCATTGTTACTAAGGTTGTATTTTAAGTCTGATATTTTAAGAGGTCGGGTCATTCTTGATTTAATTAATTCATTGAGACTGTTGCCCGTTACTCTCTCTGCAACCAAGCCAAGAATTGTTGTATTTGTGCCATAAAAATGCGTTTCACCAGGTTCTTGTATTAGAGGAAGTTTGGCAAATCGATTAATTAGTTCATTGCTATCTTTTGCTTTTGGTAAGTTAACTTCAGCCATTTTTTTATTGAGACATTCATTTTCAGTGGTTGCATAATAAAATCCAGCCTCATGGTTAATTAAATGCCTAATTGTCATATTAGATTTATTTAGTTTTAAATCATAAGGACAAGTCTGTTTCATGGAGTCTAAAAGAGTCAGTGAGGTGCCATAAGTATCTGACGCGACACTAAGATCAGAAAACTCTGGTATATATTTAATAACGTTATCATCAAAAGCGACCAATTCGTCTTCTACAAGATCTAAAAAAAGGGAAATAGTTACTATCTTACTCATAGACCAGATCCTCATCAGCGTTTGTCCATCTATTATCTGATTAGGTAAGAAATTTTGATTTATGGATGTATAATCATAAATAACCTCTCCATCTTTACACTCTAGCCTCATATGAATAAACGGGTGAGAATTGTTCTGAATATACTTATTGATAATATTATTTAATTTTGAATCATTAAAAATAAATTTCGGGGTAGAACATGAATGAAAGAGCCCCAAAGTTAAAATCATCAAAAATATTAATATCTTTTTATGATCCATTTTTGAACAAAAACTAATAACTGACAGAAATACTTATTTGTTGTGAATTACCTAAAAATTTCATTTGTTCATGAGTAAAATTGATGGATAACGCATTATTAGGTAATCTTAACCCACCTCCAAAAGAAAATTCACTCTCTTTATCTTCAAGTAAAAGAGAATTCATTCCACCAAATAAAAATATTAATCCATTAAAAAAATTAATCTCACCTCCAATGTTTAGATAGTTAGCATTATCATTAGGGCTGATTGCGTCCATAGAAAGAACTATATTACTTCTTGAACTAATTTTGAATTCATCCGAAACACCAATTCTTAATACAAGTGGTAAATCAAAGTAATCAGTAGAGAGTAATCCAGTAACACTTTCATTATTACCCTCAATATTTTGATTTACATCAGCGCTGATGAGAAGATCATCACCTTGCATTTTCAATTTCGGCCCAAAATTACTTATGCTTGTTCCTAACCTGAATCCAAACGGAGTATTGAATAATGTTCCAAAATCTAGGGCAAAACCACTAGCTTTACTATTTGCAATATTTTGTTGAATAAATTTAGCATTTATTCCAAATGAGAACCTGTCAGTTAGACTAAATGAGTATGTAGATCCTATTGCATAATCTGCCGCTTTGAATGTTTCACCTGTATTTTCATTCGCATAACGAGTAACCTCCATTTCATCCATTGTCACAGAGGTAATATTAAACCCTAGTACTGATTTATCATTAATAGGAATTGTTACTCCGAAGTAATCAAATGATATATCAGCAATCCAATTTGCATGATTAAAATAAACCTCTTTAGTATTATTAAAACTAATACCTGCAGGGTTCCAATACATTGCAGTTGCATCGTCTGCTATCGAGGTAAATGCGCCGCCCATACCAATAGCTTTTGATCCAACTCCAATAGACAAAAATTTAGCAGAAGTAGTTCCTGTTTTGTCAACGCAAAAAACATAAGTTATGAAGCAAAGAAATGTTATAATCTTTTTTAATTTTATCATGATTTTATCTCACTATGGCTAGTTTTCCTATTTTTTCTCCAATATCAGGGGCATCAATATGATAGATATACATGCCATATGATGCCGATAAATTATCTTTAGTTAATAAGTCCCATCGACCCGTTCCAGAGTCTAAAGTAGAAGAATGATTAATTGTTTTTACTAATTCACCAGAGATATTATAAATACGGATTATGCATTCACTTGGAAGGTATCTAAACTGTATCTCTCGAGGACCCCTACCAGAAGAAAACGTATTTTGACCTTCAAAAGCACTCGCTGCAAAATAAGGGTTAGGTACCACTTTTATTTTATCCAAATCCTCCAAAGCTTTCGAAGGATCTATCAAGGGAGCATATGTTGTAAATTCATAGATATCTGTACTTAAAAATGGTTTATCGATTACAATATATGCAGTATCACCTGCTCTAGGCTCACTGTAAATACGAGTGTCGTCATTAGGTAAAAGATCCAGTAAAAACCTCCAGGAAGGTAGCGGATTTCCACTTTCATCTTCGTGATCCATAAAAACGATCCAATCACTTTCTCTGGATCCATCAGCATTAAAAATACTATCTGGACTACCAAAAGGTATCACATCAATAAATCCCACTGGGATTTTTTCCCAATCAACTTCATCATTCCCTGTAAGGCTCACCTGACGTTCAACTTTAAAGTTTATTGGCCTTGATAATTGCTCAAAGCCAGGATAACAGTTTCCATTAGGGAGGGTGCGCATACAAATATCTATGCTACTATCTGAGACCTCTTCCATAAAAATAACTCTATAATCATATGGGAGCATAGATCCCACTACATTAAAGGTATAATATCGCTGTACATCAAAAGTCCATACACTATCTGTATTCCAAGAAGATAGTGATTTATTGAACCCTAAGGATTCAACATTATTAAAGGTTAAACGAAAACCATCTATCACATCTGCATCCGATTCTGGCAAATCATATGATTTTTTCACCAAAGTATCTAACATGTTCGGATTTGTTTTATCGACAAGAGTATAAGATTTTGTCATAACCGTATCATAACCAGCTAGACCTTGTTGATTTAAGAAGAGTGTATCTTCAAAAGTAATTTCATAGGAATGAGCATTCTTAACAATCATCGGGTCTATAATTTCTACATATACTTCACCACTTGAAGAACCTGCTGTATGTTCTATCTTATCTCCCGCATAGGAAGCTTCTACAAAACCAGCAGATGGAGGTGAGGGAACAACTTCTACAACATTCGGACCCAAAGCAATAACCCCAGTAAGAGGATTCACGCGTAATTTCATTGGCGAATCACTTGGTATAATATTATTCGATAGATCTCCACCATAATCATAAGAGACCACCGCATAATAGTAGCGCTGACCATTCACTACATTATTATCAACATAGGAATGAACTAAACCAGTCTCATCTCCTAAATTAAATTTAATCCCATTAAGATCCACAGGATGCCAACCACTCTTCCCATCTATAAGATCCCATTGAGCCTTCACTCCATTTTGTACGTAAGCTTCTAGAAAAGTTGGATTCCCATCTCCATCCGTAATATTATATGCATCATTAAATTCAAAATCAGTAGCTCGATACACTTTATATCCTTCAAAATCATTTAAATCAACACCGTTGGTTATATTACCCATATACTTATCAATAGTGTTCTCAGCAGATCGATCCCAGTAAAGTGTAACCTGACCATCTCCTGCAACTGCAGTCACATTTGGTGGGTCCGGGGCTTTTGCAAATTGATAATCAAAATCATAAGTTGTCTGCGCCAATAGCTTATTTCTTATTGCATCCGATTCATTATTGCCAAGTACAACAGACATTGCTATTCTTTCGGTTTGTCCCGCCTTTAAGGGAAAGTATCCTGAAGTTACAAAAAGATCATAATCTCCTGGAGGTTGACCGGACGCAGGAGGCTGCCAATACTCTCCTGGTTTCATGTAAAAGGACCATAAAGATCCATTATTTGAGACTGGAATTGTTCCTGCAGCATCATAGGCCACCGCAGTCAGTCCCATTTGATCCGATTCAGAGACATCTGTTTTATCAATATTGGGTTCCCCCGGAAAACCTGTTCCCGAACCAGAAGTTGGCATA
>MDTB01093063.1_pt1 | contig 11652 bp, 17 predicted proteins | sample 811161 | NCBI WGS metagenome assembly MDTB01 (sample SAMN05326650, study PRJNA326480) | marine metagenome | isolation source: seawater | place: Mediterranean Sea | collected 2009
CCATTTAAATAAAATATTAGCAGTAGCATTTATCATATTACTAACAGGTTGTAGTATAGGTGGCGAAAAGAAAATTAAAATTTTCTCTGTTGAACAGCCAAGAGAGAAATTAGATTATCCATTACCAACACCATTACAAATGGAAGAGATCTACTGGCACATTATCACAAGTGAAAATGCAGAAGAAGTATTTAAAAAATTAGAAGAAGCAGGCATAGACCCTGTGTTGTTTGGAATCACAGACAAGGACTTTCAAGTACTTGCTAGAAACTTTGCACAAATAAGACAGAAATTACAGGAAACAAACAACTTGTTACAAGAATATCAAAAATATTACGAGGGTGATGAATAATGAAAAGATTAGATATCAGCGATCAAACAGCAATTAGTATGCCAATGAAAAATCTGATATCCATAGTGGCGGCAGTCGCAGTTGGAGTATGGGGATATTTTGGTCTAGTAGAAAGATTAACACTATTAGAAATGCAGAACGCATCACTAACAAAAGATCTAGAACACGCAGGACAGAAACTCACAGCAGATATTGAGAAGAACAACGAATTCAGGATTAAATATCCAAGAGGTGAGTTGGGACAGAGCTCACAGGACATAGAACAGTTCATGCTGATAGAAGACTTATATAAATCATTTGAAAGAATGCAGAAGCATCTGGACAGCATGGCCAACAACAAGATCAACATAGAATTCCTTAACAAGCAGATGGAGAAAGCACAGAACAACATCGAAGCACTCAAAGACGCTGACAGAGAAATAGTTTACAAGAACGGTAACGGGACACAATAATGGTAGTAGAAACAGTTGTAGCATTGTTGATGATTGTAAATGGTGAAATCAAAGAGCACAGAATACAGGAGTCAATGGCAATGTGCCTAAGAGGTAAACGTACAGCAGAAAGACAGTACAGTCAAGGAACAAAATACCAATGTCTCAGGGCAAAAGCAGAACTAGAGTCTAACATAGACGGCAGTAGATCAATTAAGAAAATCATACTGGAGTAAGATAAATACTACTATAAAGAAAAGGACACATATGGAATTTATAATTGGACTAGCAATGAAATTTTGGCAATGGACAGTATTAATCGCTGTTGTTATTGTTGCCGCGATAATAAACTTTACAGACAAAAGATCAAAAACAAAAATGAAATTCTACTACAAAGGAATGCCTAAATTACAACCTTTACCAATAGCAACAAAAGGAAAAGGTTTTTGGAAAGGTATTGTGATGTGGTTGCTGTCAACAAGAAATTGGGTGTTAACAGATGACTGGAAGTACAACATTGATGGTACAGAGTATGTGATACCAGCAGGTTTCCAATTTGATGGTGCAAGTATTCCCAAGTTCCTAAGAACATTTTTCTCACCAGTTGGTGTGTTATTGATGGGTGGACTAGTGCATGACTACGCATACAAATACAAAACACTATTAGAAGTAAACAAGAAAAACACAATGGGTGACCTTACACAAAAAAGAGCAGATGAAATTTTTAGAGATATAAACATTGTTGTGAATGGTTTCTACACAATGAACAGACTTGCATATTGGTCATTGAGAATAGGTGGCTTTGTTGCATGGAATGGTCACAGAAAAAGAAACGCTAAAATCCCGGGTATAAAATAATGGCTGAAGATAAAAAAGAAAATACAGGTATCGAAAACGACAGCATGGTTAAAAAAGGTGTCAAAGACGGCTGGGAATTGATCAAGATTATTTGGTTATTTCTTAAAGAAGAATTACCGCAATTTCTTTCAAACTGGAGAACAGTTCCTAGAATAATGATGGCACTTTATGGTATAGTGTTCTACAACACAATGCAATGGTTTATGGCACTAGATGCTCCTAACAACGCACAGGCAGGATTTGTTTCTGTTGTAGTTGGTGCAGGTGCGGCTTGGTTTGGTTTATACGTAAACGGTAAAAAGACAGACATCAAAAAAAAATAATCATTAAATACTACAAAACACTTGACTTTTTGGCATGAGTCATTATATAATAACGTATGGACTATTATTCTATTCTTGGCGTCAATAAAAACGCATCAGATTCTGATCTGAAAAAGGCTTACAAGAAACAAGCCATGCAACATCATCCAGACAAAGGAGGTGATGCAAATAAATTCCAACAGGTTAATGAAGCATACGAAACATTAAAAGATCCACAAAAGAAATCCAACTACGATAGATTTGGAACTGCTAATCCATACAACCAACAACCTGGTGGCAATCAACGTTACCAAGAATTTAATTTTGGGGGTAACGTTAATGACATATTTGATTCTTTCTTTGGTGGAGGTGGTGGACCGTTTCATAGACAAAGACAGCCTAAAAGAAATAGAAATATTAATATTAGAGCCAATGTAACATTAGAAGATGTGCTGAAAGGAAAAACACTTATTGCAACATATAGATTAAGCAATGGTAAAGAACAAAGTGTTAACATAGATTTGCCTAAAGGTGTTGAAGGCAACAGTACAATTAGATTTCAAGGCTTGGGTGATAATCTTCACAAAGATGCACCACGAGGTGATTTATTCTGTAAGGTTGTAATAGACAGACACCCTGTATGGGAAAGAAATGGAAGCGACTTACACAAAGCAGTAAGTGTTAATGCATTAGAACTAATGCTTGGTACTAAAGTACCTATACAAACACTAGATGGTAAATCTTTAAATTTAAACATACCTAAAGGATGTAAAACAGGCACGGTGATGAGCATACACGAACATGGCTTACCGAGACTGTACAATAGAGGTAGAGGTAACATTTACATCACAGTGAATGCTGATATACCAAATATAAATGACCAAGAAGTTTTAAATTTAATAAGAAAGATAAAAGATGCAATTGATTAAAGAACCTAACAATTTTTTGAAAACAAAGATGGATGCATTTGATTTTGAATCAAACGATGCACCAAAAATTGCAGAAGAAATGATTAACGATATGGTGAAATTTAATGGTGTTGGTCTAGCCGCCAATCAAGTTGGACTTAATGGCAGAATTTTTGTAATGAAACCAAAGTCTGGCAAACCTTATGCTGTTATTAATCCGACTATTGAAGGAGTAAGTGCAACAAGCAAATTAGATGTAGAAGGCTGTTTAAGTTTTCCTAATTTGTTTCTATATGTTAATAGACCAGATAAAATTGATGTGAATTTTCTTGACATTGAAGGAAAAAATGTTACAATGTTATTAGAAGATTTAGAAGCCAGAATCTTTTTACATGAATTTGATCACTTGGAAGGCATAACTTTTGATACAAGGGTGAGCAAGTTTAAACTACAAATAGCAAGAGAAAGACAAAGGAAGTTAGAAAACAAATAAAATGGTTGAACCAAACGACGATTTACAGAATGTATTTGACAAAGCAGTTCAAGTATCAAAGAAACTAAAACACGAATACGTGACTTTAGAACATTTGTTGTATGCAATGCTCTGCACTGATAAATTTCAAAATATGATTACAGGCTTTGGTGCAAAGTTTGAAGACATTAAAGATAATTTAGAAACATTTTTAAAAACAAAATTAAACGATATCAAAGTAAAAGAAGGCACATTAAAATACAAACCTAAAAAAACTACCTCTGTAGAAAGAGTATTGAACAGAGCATTTACTCAGGTACTGTTTAGTGGTAGAAGCAGTATAGATATTGCTGATGTATTTTTAAGCATCATGAGTGAAAAGAAAAGTTGGGCCTACTATTTTGTTTACAAAGCAGAAATTGAAAAAGATAAGTTCCAAGAATATCTACACAGCGAAATTACTGAAGATCAAGAAGAGGATGTTGATCCTACAACCGCCAACAGAGCATTAAATCAATACACAACTAATTTAAACAACGAAGCAAAAAAACAAAAGATTGATCCTGTAATTGGAAGAGAAACTGAATTAGATTCAATTGCACTTTCTTTAGGTAGAAGAATGAAAAATAATGTTATCCTTGTGGGTGAACCTGGAGTAGGAAAAACAGCAATAGCAGAAGGACTGGCACTGAATATTCATAATAAGACTTGTCCTGAATTTTTAAAACCATATGAAGTATATAATTTAGACATAGGTGCAATGTTGGCTGGTTCTAAATACAGAGGTGACTTTGAAGAACGATTCAAAACTGTATTGAGTGCATTAAAGAAAAAAGGCAAGACTATTGTGTTCATAGACGAAGCACACAACATCAGTGGAGCAGGCTCAACTGGTAGTGGATCAAGTGCTAATGACCTTGCAAATCTTTTAAAACCTGTGTTGTCCAAAGGCGAAGTAAAAGTTGTTGCTTCTACTACATGGGAAGAATATAGAAAATATTTTGAAAAAGATAGAGCATTAATGCGTAGGTTCCAACGTGTAACAGTTGACGAACCAAGTTCAGCAGTTACTAAAGATATTATGGTTGGAATTAAAAAGTACTATGAAGAATTTCATAAAACAAGTATTTCAGATGAGGCAATACAAGCCGCAATTACTTTGAGTGTAAAATATCAAACAGATAAAAAATTACCAGACAAAGCAATTGATTTAATAGATTTATCATGCAGTAGATTAAACCTACGTGATGATAAAGCCAGTAGAGAGATTACTAAAGAATCTGTTGAGCTAGAACTTTCTAATATGATCAAAATGCCACTTGAAACTGTACAGCAAAAAGAAAGTTCAAATGTAGCAAATTTAATGCAGAATATGAAGAAGGTTGTTTATGGGCAGGATGAAGCAATAGAGCAGATTGTTGATAAAATTATGATTGCTCAAGCAGGATTAAAAAGAGATAATAAACCTATAGGTTCATTTGTATTAATGGGTCCTACCGGTTGTGGTAAAACAGAAACAGCAAAACAACTATCAAATCAATTAGGCGTAAAATTAGTTAGATTTGATATGTCAGAATATCAAGAAAAACATTCAGTATCTAAATTAATTGGTTCACCTCCAGGGTATGTAGGCTTTGAAGAAAATACAGGACAATTAATTACAAAAATTCAAGAGAATCCTAACTGTGTGTTATTGCTTGATGAAATAGAAAAAGCACACCCAGATGTTTCACAAATTCTGTTACAAATAATGGACGAAGGAAGTATTGCAGGCAACAACGGCAAAACAGCAGACTGTAAAAATGTCACACTGTTTTTGACCACTAACCTTGGTGCTGACAAATTGGATAAAAATGTTATGGGTTTCAATGCAACTACAACAACAGAGTATGACGATAAAGATATGAAAACATACTTTGCACCTGAATTCAGAAACAGATTAGACGGTGTGATTGTGTTCAAGAAACTAGACAAAAATGTGCTTATTAAGATTGTTGGCAAATTTATGTTGGATCTAAAGAACACACTGAAAGAAAAGAATGTTAATGTCACACTATCAGATGAAGCAATAGATTATTTGGTTGAAAAAGGCTTTGATCCTAAAATGGGTGCCAGACCTATGCAGAGGGTAATAGACAACGATATCAAGAAACCTATGGCTAAATTGTTGTTATTTGGTGAACTAAAGAACGGTGGTGATGTCACAATCACAGTCAAAGACAAAAAACTGCATCTAATACCTAGCAAATCAGTCAAATTGCTACAAAAGAGTTAATCTCGTTCTTTTAAAAACAAATAAATAAGCATATGCCAGCAAGTAGCGAAACAATATTATCAGTAACAGCACACCCAGGTGACAGCACATCTGAGACAGTGTTAGGGGAAAAATTCAAAGGTGATGGTTACTATGGGAGGTCTGATGGACTTCACACAGTGCAAATCAATGTTGACGGAGTATCAGGCACAATTAAAATGCAAGGTACGTTGGCAGTTGATCCTGTAGAGGCTGATTATTTTGATATAGCAAATGCTGAATATAACAGTGGAACTGATGGAAGTACAGGTTCATTCATGTACAATTTTACAGGTAATTTTGTATGGATCAGAGCCCATGTAGTTTACACTGATGGAACAATTAACAGTATAAAGTTGAATCACTAATATGCATCATTATTTTAACATAGTAAAAGAAGTACCTTTCACAGAAGATGAAATAAACACAGCAATTAATTTAAGCACAATTGGTTTGCTAGAAGACGAAACAAAATATGTTACTTTCGAAAACGAAGAAGGTAATCATGTGCTTACAGTAGAATTACACAGACAGTTGGAACAAATGGAATCTGATGATCTTGTTGAAGATTTAGAATTACTTTTTAACAAGATAGGCACTAGCGATTTTGTTGTTGAAGTAAGTGACAGTGACCCCAATGAAGAAACATACGAAGGCGATGACTTCTTTGAAGCATATGGTGACATGTGGTACAACGAAGATGAAACACTTGACGAAGCAGAATATCAAGGAAGAAAAGTTTCACTTGGTAAACCAATGCAAGGTGATGTTAAAAAATTTAAAGTATATGTAAGAGACCCAAAAACTAAAAATGTTAAAAAAGTAAACTTTGGTGATCCTAACATGAGAATTAAAAAATCTAATCCAGCAAGACGTAGAAGTTTTAGAGCAAGACATAATTGTTCAAATCCTGGACCAAGAACAAAAGCAAGATATTGGTCTTGTAGAAAGTGGTAATATGAGAGCAGACGATTTTGTAAATGCTAAAAGTAAAATTGATTATGACATCATAGATGATATCCATGCATACATGACAAATGATAATGACTTTTATAGACGCAATTACTTTCCAGTCATAGACGAATACAAGTCTAAAGGAAAAACAGATAAAATGTTGCCAATGATTGAATTGGCTTGTAATGAATATTTTGAAAAATTTAATGTACCAGCTCGTCAAGAAAATGCAATCAATGACAATGACAAACAATTTTTAATGGACAAAATCATTGAAAGCGAAAAAGAAGAAAAGGATGAGTAATGCGTATATTAGAAATAGTAGAAGCAACAGATAAAACCGCTGTATTTGCCTTTGGGCGAATGAATCCCATTACAATAGGGCATCAAAAAATTGCTGACGTAATCAAGCAACAAAATGGTGATCCTTTTTTATTTTTAACACATACACAAAACGCAAAAAAAGACCCATTGACTTTTGGTCAAAAGAAGATGTATGCAACAAATTTCTTTCCAGGTGTTACAGTTGGTGACGACAATGTACGCACAATCATAGATGCAATGAAAAAAATAGAAAGCATGAACTACAATAGAGTAATATATGTTGCTGGTAGTGATAGAGTGCAATCTTTCAATGACTTGTTGAACAAGTATAATGGCACTGAATACAATTTTGACAGTATAGACATTGTGAGTGCAGGTGAAAGAGATCCTGAACAAGATGGTGCTCAAGGCATTAGTGCTTCTAAAATGCGTGACTTTGCCGCAAGAGGCGATTTAAACAACTTTGTTAGCAACGTGCCTGGTGGTGATCGCAAGTTGGCAACTAAAATGTACATGGATACACGCAAAGCAATGGGATATGAAACCACACAACAGAAACCCCAGCCCATGGGTCAACCAGCATAAATACGTATGGATTTAGGCACACTTAAAAAACTAGCAGGCATAGACCAGGTTTATTCACCAGTTGAAGAAGAAAATCCTAGTCATACTGCAACTGCTTTAAAGAAAAAAGAGCGTAAGTTAGGCTTAAAACCAGGTGATCCAGATTGGTTCAAACTGTGGTTTAGAAGACCATATCTACAAGGATCAAAAGGATTTAGAGGACGTAAAAAATGAAGTTAAGAGATTTATTTGTTGAATTCAAGGTTAATAATGAACCAAGAGACGAAGTTCATTACCGCCAATTAAAAAAAGATTTACAAAAAATTCAAAACGATCCAAAACAAAGAGACCCTGAAACTAAACGTGCAGTAATAAAACGTAAAGCAGAATTAGATGCTTGGGCACATTCAAAAGGTATTAAATCAGAAAATTCTATTGAAGAAGGTCATTATCCACATATTAAAAGTTTTGACAAACTGTATGGAATAAATGACGTACAAAAATACAAAGACATGGCGGATGATGCACAATCAATGGACATGGAAGAATTTGTTGACACTTACAATAATGTGATTGACATGGCTGGAGATTTTTGGGAAGATCATCAAAAAAAAGTTGCTGAAGAACCAGTTTCAATGCAAGATTTAAAAAGAGTAGGTGCTGATGTACAGAAAGTTTATGTACACAAAGATGGTAAAACAATTTTAGTGCCTGCCGAAAAAAAAGATGAATATCTAGCAAAAGGCTACAAACTTTCTCCTTTGAAAGCAGAAGATCAAGTTGACGAAAGAATGCCAGCAAGTATTATCAAACACAAAGAAAAACTGGCACATATGTCAGACCAAGAACTAGCAAAACATTTTCAAGACAAAGATGATGAAACACTAAAGCAAATGGCATGGAGACATGGCTATGGCAAAATGAGTGACTACTACGTAAACAGAAAAAACAAAGGTATGTCACAAGACACCAACGAAGGCGAAATGCGTATGGACAAATCAGCATTTGTTCAAATGTTAGCAAACAAAATTCAAGAACCTCAAAAAGGACACGGCAGACCAGAATACGACAACAGACTGTTGGCAAAGATGTACAAATTGATTACAGGCAAAGATGTAGACTTTGACGGCAACAAATTCACAATAAAGATGAACACTCCAACAACTGAAGACTTAGATTATAGAAGTGAAGATATTTTAAACAAAGCAGGATTTGATCCGGCAGACATAGACACCTACATGAAAGTTTTTAACGATCACGGTGACACCAGTGATGTAAAACAAATGAACATGAAAGAAAAAGTAGGACTTGCAGATGCAATGAGTATAGTATTGGCATCACACGGCATAAGCAATGAATCAGTAAACGAAGATGCACCATTTGACGGTATGAGTTTAGTAAGAATGGCTTTGATGAAAAAGTTTATTACAGCAGAAGAATGGCATGGTTTAAAAGACAAGTGGAAAAATGCAGTTGCAGAATTAGAACAAAAATATGATGATTGGCCAGATGGAGAAGGATTTGGATCATCGGATCACAATTTTGCAATTAAAGAATTAATGGAACTAGTTGGATATGAATTTGATGACAAAGATACAAGTGGTAGGTTTGTTGTAACAAAAATGCCTCCAGAATTAGAAAAGATGGGCATCAAAAATGTAAGAATGAAAGATGCAGTGACAACTGACGAAGACGCAGACATTGATGCACAATTTAAATCAGATGTATTACAATTTTTAAACACAAAACTTGTTCAAGTAGAAAAACAAATTGAACTGCAACCGGCAGAAACAGCAGAAGAAAAAGAAAACAAAGAGTTTGCGTTAAAATTATTTGACTTTGTTCAAGCAAAGTTGGAACAAAAAGATGATGCTAATAACACATTGGTTGTTCCTAAATCAATGACTAAAAAATAATGAGAGCAAAAGATTTCATAACAGAAGGCGCTTCAATGAGTGGCTATCTCAAACATCCAAAAGATGATAAACTGTGGACATTTCCTGATGCATATGCAGATGATGATTCGGTAGAGAGTCCATACATGAGCAACTCCAGTATGAGACAATTTTTAGATGGTCTTGGTTATGACCCAAACTTTGAAGAAGCGTCACCAGTACCAGCAAAAGAATTTATTGCTAGAACAACTCAATGGCTACAAAAAAATTTAGACAAGCCTTCACAAGAAATACCTACCACAGTAGATAAAAATCCAGACGGACCAACAATGATTTCTGGTGGTAAACCAGAAGGCTGGATGAACAGATCAGTTAAAGTGCATAATGAATTGGCACGCAAAGTCCTTGTAAAATATCCTGAAGTAACACATTTTGGTTTTAGTTAATCATGCGTTTTTTGGAAATTGGTAATACAGTTGACAAAAACAACACAAGGTTGTATAATACTGATATGACCAAAATAAATCCACGAACAGAAATCTATGTAGACATGGATGGTGTCCTTGTAGATTTCTTTAAAGCATGGGCAGATGTAATGGGAGTCAAAACTTTCAGAGACATTAAAAACATTGATGCAGGTTTAGAAAAAATTAAACAAACAAAAGACTTTTGGATTAATTTAGAAAAAACTCCTAATGCAGATAATTTGTTGAGACTTATCAAAGACGTAAAAGGTTCTTACAGCATATTAAGTTCTCCAATGCCTGGAGACCCTAGAGTAGCACCTAGCAAAAAAGAATGGATTAAAAAAAATCTTGTTGCTTTTGCACCCAAACAAGTGATTATCACATACGACAAAGCCAAGTATGCCAAACAACAAGACGGCACTCCCAACATTTTGATTGATGACTATGGAACAAACATTGACAAATGGCAGTCAGCAGGTGGGGTTGGATTCAAACACAAAGACCACAAGTTTGAAAGAACAGCACAAAATTTAAAACAAAACTTTTCCGCCTACAAAGAAGAAGCCGCAGGCGTAGGCATAATCACAAAACAAAATACCACTGTAGATGTAAAGCCAGGTGAAACAAAAAGACAAGCGGCTAAAATGGGTTTCAAGTTGGATAAAAAAGGTTATCCACCTAAATTAAGAAAATGAAGATACACAACATTGTAAAAGAAAACTTTGCAGATGGTAAAGTCAAAGGCAAGTCTAAACCAGGCAGAGTAAAACGTGCAGGAGCCAGTTGCAAAGGCTCTGTGTCATCATTGCGTAAAAAAGCCAAAAACGCATCAGGAGAACGTGCTAAAATGTATCACTGGTGTGCGAATATGAAATCCGGACGCAATTCAAAGTAACACAATACAGATAAGTATCTGTATGCGATTCAAAGAGTTCAGCAAAATTAAAAAACGTTATGATCATCACTATGGCTATGATCCTGAATTATTAGTGTATAAACACACGATAGGCCCCGTATATGGGAAGAAAAACCTCAAAGTACCACACGCAAAATACTCCATCAGCAAACGTGCAAGTAAACTAATGAAAAATAAATAGTAGTATGAAAATATCCGAAATTGTAACAATTAATTTAAAAGAGTACGCAACAGCAGGAGCCACAAGTGCTGGTAGTATTGCCACAGTGGTATCTCCACACGTTGCTATTGGGCCTGATAGATTTAAAAAATCATACACAGGAACTCCTGGTAAGTCAGGAACTAAAGCACCAAGAGTGCCTAAAGCAGTGAAGCAAACACCCAAAGATAATGCATTGGACATGAAAGGTACAAGCATCTTTGGAGAACCAATAAAAAGGTAAATACACATATGAAGCACAAAGAATTAAAAGAAGGTTTAGCAGATTTGGCTCACAGAGTAGAGCAAGACCATGAAGTACAAATGGCAAAATCAGACCTATACAAAGCGGCAAAATATTCTATCAAACTGCACGAACTATTGAAGAACGTTTCAGAAGAAAAAGGTTTAGAAGGTTGGGTTGCGGCAAAAATAACAAAAGCAAGTGACTACTTGAGTTCAGTTTATCATTACATGGATTACGACACTATGGACGAAACAACACAAGAAGTTGCTGAGTCTATGGCTTGTAATTGCGATAAAAACTGTGCTTGTGAAGGTAACTGTACTCCTAACTGCAACTGCCATCCAGATTGCAAAACACCTGAAACAGAAAACTACAAAGAATCACTAGCAAACAAATTACAGAATAAATTAAAAGAGTCTACAAAAACTTGTAAAGATTGTAACAAACCAACATGGGAAACACTGGACGAA
>MDTB01105739.1_pt1 | contig 11651 bp, 7 predicted proteins | sample 811161 | NCBI WGS metagenome assembly MDTB01 (sample SAMN05326650, study PRJNA326480) | marine metagenome | isolation source: seawater | place: Mediterranean Sea | collected 2009
TAAGCTACCGTATTTACGTAGTGGTTAAAGAGGAAGAGCAGGTCGCCGCCTTCGGAGATTCTGTTATGTCACGCATGCACTCTGGTGGAAAAGGCTCCAGTGGGTCATCAAAGCCATTCGCTACTGAGGTCCCAAGTTGGTCGGAATCGGATAAGAAAGTCATTGAGTCCCACATTTTGAACCTTAACAAAGAAGGGCACTCTAATGCTATGATAGGTACAATCTTGAGAGACAGATTTGCAGTTCCCGATGTTCGTCTAGCAACAGGCGAGAGAATTTCTCAAATTCTTTTAAGAAATGGTATCTCTTCCAATTATCCAGAGGATATGATGAATCTGATGAGAAGGGCTCAGGGACTAATCGACCACCTTGGTAATAATCCCAAGGATAAGCATAACCGCAGGCAGCTTGAGCTATGCGAATCCAAGATAAGGCGTCTAGCCAGCTATTACAAAGGCGTAAATAAGCTAGATGCAGATTGGCAGTACAAGAGAGATCAGTTGAGACTGATTGTAGAATAATCCTCAAGGTACAAATCTCACTAACTAGTCAAGATAGTTATGAGGGACCTCATTTCCACCGACTTATTCAGCGGTATTGAAAAGACCATCAGAACAGGCATATCGCAACTAATGGAACAAGGTCAAAGAATATCCATAATTTCAGATGCTAATCTTCTGGGGGCACTATCAATAGCCCCCCTCGAGGCCTCATTTATTGACTCTAATTTACCCTACAGGAGAAGAATCGGTAATATCGATTATACCGTTCCTGGAAACTCAATTGTCATTCATAATAACGGTGACACAAAAGGAGTTTCATGGGACAACGGAAAAAAAATATTATCGATAAGTGAAACATTGTCGCCCGCATTATCTGGACATCTTGGAGATGACAAGATAGGGCCAATAACTACAGTAGCCATGTGTCACTCAATCGCTCAATTGGTATCTCCGTCGGGAATATTGGTTAGGAAAATTAGGCCATGGGCGATATCGGGTAATTGGATTCATGCCTGCATGGATATGACATATGATCCAGTCTATGTTTCCTTGAAGGAATTGCTGACTTTAGAGGGCACCATTAGAGTAATCCCAATACCGGAGGTTCCTAGTCCGAATGTGGATAGTTTGGATTTCATAGATGAAAACTTACTGATCGGTATTTCAGACAGATGGGGCTCCATGGGCGAGGAAGGAAGGGCAAGATCGCTATCGCACCTCTGTAGAGGGGCTCTCGACTCCGCCTCTCCCTCTACATCGAGACTAGAGGAGATAGTGTGGAACTGTATCTTGGCTTCTGGTTGGGAAGTTGATTTAGCTAGCCAAATAAGAGCTTCTTCAATAATCTGGAAGAACAAGGATCCCAAGATAGCCGCATCTGATACAATAGATATGCTTCTCAGATGTGGCAGACTCTAGTCACTCTTCTATCCTAATGATACTGTCGCAGCCACCACAGGTAATCCTCAGGGGACGAACGTCTGACTCCACAGCAACACTCATTCCACATGAGGGACAACTAATTCGGGGATGGTTGGAGCCCCTGCTCTCATTACTCCTCAGTTTGGGAGAGAGCAAAGAGATTGGCAGCACAAGTAGGAGGCTACATGCCACTACTCCAAGGACCATCTGCATCGGAAGCCCAAGAAAATAAATTCCAAAAGAAAGCACACCAAGAGCTGTGACAGTAATCATTGTGGGAAATCTTGATCTATTCCTAGTCATAGTCATCCCCAAGCCTATGGACAAGCTCAGTATCAATACCATCATTCCGGATCCCAATAAAACACTGAATAGCCCATTTCCTGTCGGTACGAATTCCACCCTAAATGAGTCCTCGATATCTAGATCCACACTCTCCACAGATAGGGTTTCAGATACAATCCATCTCCTGTGAGAGTAGTCGACTCCACTCGCTGTAACAATTCCTATATCGGTGAGCATAGATCCCTGCAGAGTGGCATCAACCGAGATTTCTGTCCAGTATTCTTCAGCAGTAGACTTAGCGAAGGTTTCGATTAGTAGTTGCCTGTCTCCTTCCATAACTGAGTAAGAAGTAGAAATTTTTATAGTTATAGTTTCAGAACTAAAACCACTCGTTCCCCCGAGATCGATCGATATCTCAGTAGGTCCCAATTCAATAGGGTCAACACCAATTACCGACTCAGATTCTATGAATAGTCCATTTGAAAGAAATGATTTCAAATCAGCGTTAGAACCTCTCAGATATCCTGTAAGCGCCATTAACTCGGAACTATCTACCATTTTATTGTTGAATTCTGAGTCAGGAACAGAATCCGAGTACGAGTTTAGATTTCTCCACCAACTACTGGAGCCAAGACTGGAGTTGCCAATATTGTCTAGGCCCCACCTCATCCACTGTGACATAGAGCCATCAAACTCTAGTGAGACCTTCTTTCTAACCTCGCTTCCATCCCAATCCGCGTCTACTGAAACCAATATCGCCGATCCACCCGTTCTAAGGGGTTCACTCGCAGGATACCAGGATCCACCTCCACCGTCGTTATCCCCGGCTTCTATGAAATGAGACATGTTGGCACTGATCTGTAATCCATTCTGGGGCTCCAAAATGAATTCAGCAAAGAAAGACCCACTATCTACTCCTGCAGGCAAACTCCATACGAATGTTACTTCGACGCCCCTTTCTACAGGTGTAGCCACTGGCTTATCAGTTACCGCAAAATTCTGAACCTCAAAAGTACCTGAAGATGATGACCACATCCTGTCGTCGAATCCAGAAGATAGAAGGATGGGGAAATATACAAGGTTTCCACTTACGCTAGCCTCCTTCATTTCAATCTCAACTAGCGGGAGCTTAACCGATATACTGGACGCTTTATCATCGCTACCCCAATGAAAAATTACGCCTGAGTCATCCCCGGGTTGATTGAAGCCCAATAACTGAACGACAAGGCTCACTTCTACCTCGTCATCCTCTCGAACATCCCCCGATTCCACACTGATTACGGATTGAACGTCTCCTTCGCCGGTAAGATAAGGCTCGATTCCAGAGGTGCCTCCTTCATAGAAAGACCCACCAATCCTGACCTCGACTGTTATGTTGATATTAACCCCGACCGCACCTTGGACCTCGTAATGGATATTGAATTCCCAGTCTCCAGCGGGATATTCGCCATCAATTCCCCAATCAACTCCCCATGTTCCAACCTCAACAGGTTGCAGAACTTGATTCACTAGCTTTGAATCTCCTTCATCAGTCTCCGACTCAAATGGAGTAAGTATTCCAGAATCTGGGTCCCCCTTCAAAAACAACTCAAAATTTTCTCCCGAGCAACAGCTTCCCTCTTGTGCTGAGACGTTGATAACCGGTCCCATAATCGTCAACAAAAAAACCAATAAAATAGAGGCTGGGACAAACGTATTGCGTACACCCATGATGCCGACATCACGTTGAACATCTTGAACTCAACCCTTCTGAGGGCGAAACAAAGTCATTTTTGCCCGAACCTCAAACTACCCGTGTAGCCATATCAATGTGACTCTATTAGTTTCTGAAATTTCTTCGACCATAGCGAAACCCATCCTCTCAAGCTGGAGACATTGACCAGTGTAAATTTCGATATTTTCTATTACTCCCTCGGCGTAATCAATTTGACTATCGCGAGGGACTATCATTCTGGCTTCTGTAGAGTTCTTTGAAGAAACCCAATGTATGATTGGTAGGTTGCTAGTTTTTTCCTTGGACACAATTAATGCACTATCTCCCTTTATCTCGATATCTGCAAAGTCCTTCAGCCTGATCAATCCCTCTGAATAGTCATTTTCAGAAATAAATATCGATCCAGTGCCCAGGTCCCACTCTCTTACTCCCATGTCGGGAATATCCGGATGCCTCCTGATTGAAATCAGCCCCATATCATCTGCGTTTCCGTCTCCTACCAGTTGCAACTCTCTTGGGTTCTCGATAAATGATCTTCTTTCCGAGTATCTATCTATAATCTTCGAATTTTTAGACTCGATACTTTCCATTGGTATTGAAATGTCCTTCTGAGTCAAGCCCAACTCAATCCAGAACTCTCTCAGCGCCTGAGGGGAGAATCCTCTTCTTCTTAGCGCGGATACAGTAGGTAATCGAGGATCATCCCAACCAGAGAAATCTCCGTCTTCTATGGATTTCCTGATTGATGAAGTAGAGAATCCACCAAAGCCTAGTAACTTCACCCTTCCCCAGTACAGTGTTTCGGGATAATCCCAGCCAAGTAGTTCGTACAGGAGTGTCTGCTTTCTGGTACTGTCCATTAGGTCCTTTCCCCTTACAATATGAGTGACTCCCTGTAGGTGATCTTCTATAGCACTCTGGAAATCTAATAATGGCCAAACCTTGTATCTATCTCCTACTATTGGATGAGTATTATGCTGAATTCGTAATGCCGGCCAGTCTCTGAGTGCGGGATTGGGAAGCTCAAGATCAGTCTTCACTCTAACCACGGCATCGCCTTCATCAATATCCCCAGAAAGCATTAGTCTCCACTCTTGAATGCTATCTTCAGCCTTCTTCCCTCTACATTTACAGGCCTCCTTTGAATCTCGGAGATCTTTGAATTCTGAAGCAGAACACCTGCAGACGTAACAGAATCCCTGTGAAATCATCTCCTCAGCAGACTCTAGATAGATCTCCATTCTAGAACTAGCTCTAATGACTAAATCCGGTTTCATCCCGGAAATCCATTCAAACTCTTCCTCGATCATTGAATAGGCAGAATCTAACGGCGGCTTAACCTTTGTATCTGTATCATCAAATCGAAGTATGACCTTGCCGGAATACTTTCTTGCAAATTCTGAGTTAATTACAACTCCTCTTGAATGCCCTATGGATAATGGTCCATTGGGGTTTGGGGCAAACCTCAAAATTACCTTTTTTCCATTCTCGACCTCTAAATCCGGAAGTCCGACCCTTTTCTTCTGTTTTTCACGATGTAGAGCTTCTGGATTAGTCTCTTCGAGAATCTCCCTAACATGATTTAATCCGTGATTATTGGCTAACATATTTGCTTCATCAACCTGCTTGGAAATAATGGGAATAAGCTCTTTGGCATTCTCCCTCAAATCAGGAAATTCTGAAAGCAGTCTTCCCAGTACACTGCCAGATTTGCCAGACCCATTGTATTCTACAGCGTTCTGTAAAGCATACTTGCGTATGGCAGAGAATATCCCTGGCCCCCACTCATCTTCATCTGCCACATACTAACGCTATCAGCCATCCCTATTTGTGATTGCCCTCTATCCAATGCTGAATATTAGTTTGACAAGAAATCCCTCTACTTTCATATCTAATCGGTACAGAAGTACCATGCATTTCCTCCCAAGCTCTTCTCACAGTGGACCATGTCCATCTCAGACAGTCATGAGGATTTTTTCCAGAAATCAACTGATTTATTGAGGATTTAGTTTTTGGATCAGAGGGATATCCAGAACCCAAATCAAAACCAATGTCATTGGATAATTTTTGCATAGCATTATCCCTAGATACCTTTGCAACTATACTAGACGCGGCAACTAATGAATTAGATGAATCCATCGAGTGCTCAGAAATTATCCTCCAGTCGCTCCACGAAGGTCCCAATTTTGATTTTACATTGTTACCGAATCTTTCCTGATTTACATCACATGCATCCAAAAAAATACATCCAGAATCATCATTGTCATTGGAATTTTTAATTGCTTCAGAGAATAAAGTCACTTCGAGCTCATTCAGATTGGAAACAGAACTATTATGATCTATCCTGAGGGGTTCACACTCAACAATCCCTATTTTCCAATTCCTCTCAATTGCCTGCTCATGAATTAGTTTGTAGATTGCTTCTCTCCTGCTCTTGGAAAGAGTCTTTGAGTCCTTGGCCCCGATTTCTCTCAAAATGTGGTAGTCATTTGTAGGAATGGATATTGCACATACTACCAGAGGCCCAATTACTGGACCCCTTCCAGCCTCATCGACACCTATGGAGTACTGGCTCATATCTCCAAGTCAAAGTCAGAAGGGACTTGATTATCACTGATATTTTCTTCAGAAACCGAGTCTTTTTCATCAATATCTAAGATTATATTGTCGGGATGAAGAATGTCCTGTTCCCTAAGAATATCGGCTATTCTTAGGGCCTCTTCCATGTCGGATTCCTCCTTAGAACGATCTAATAAATCACTAGCTTCGTTAACTATTTTCCCATCAACCGAATGATAAACCTCACCCTCAGACCTACCTTCTTCACCAAAGAAACCTCTCTCAAACTCTTCAATATTGATCTTAGGACTTTCAATAATCTCTGCAACCGGGGAATCCTTTCTCACAAATTTTTCAATCCAATCATCCCCTTCTGTAATAATTTGTTCTTTCTCACTGGGATTGCCTATTTTCAACGCCCATATAACACCAAACATTCCCACAGCTACCACAGCCATTATCAAAATAGGCTCTAACCAAATGTTAAGAATAGGGATAATCCAATCCTCCTCAAGAGTTTGCTCCTCATCCTCTGGCAGGGGCTCTCCCTGAATAATTACTGGAATGGAATCAATAAAAAATATGCTAGGCTCTAAGAAAGACCTCGTCTCTAAGGTAAGGCTTGCCATAGTTTCACTCGAAGCCGATTCAGGGACTTGCATCCATCCAATAACTTCCACTGAATCATTTTTACTTACAGGATATATCTCCAAATATCTAGTTGACTCAGAGACAATAATAGAGGAGAAAGAATCTGAAATTGTGATTCCAAAATCTGTCAGAACGCTTGAGTCAATAGATGCAGTAAAGCCATCAACCCCGTTGCCGAGATTAGTCATCGTCCATACAGCTGTCAAGTTATTATCCTCGTTTAATTGATATGACATTTCCATTTCCCATGAGTATACGGTCCCAGAATTAAGATTGAAATTGACAAAACTAGGGGACCAATCATCAATCATCAGATAGATAGTAACCCCTGTAAATAATTCAGAGGAAGCACCCTCAGTAATACTGCAAGTGATGGTAATGGCTTCTGACGAAGACCCGGGCCGAAGGGAAATTATATCATTTCGGTAATCAACAGTCGCCCATTCTGGAAGATCCATAACATCCAGGCTAAACTGTGAATCACTATCTCCAGTGTTTGTAATAACAACCTCCATTTCACAATAATCCCCGGGAAGTACTTCTGCCATGGTGCAACCATCCTCTGATATCGATATGATGCCGCCAAGTCTGGGTACTATGTTTACGATATGAGATACCGAAGAAACACTCCCTGGCGATACAGGACTAGAAACTCGTATTTCAAAATCTAAAGCGCCATCAACATCTCCGGGGGAGAATACCTGGACCATGACAACTCCTGTTGAGTTAGGGTAGAGGTCCGAGACCCTCCAGCTCTCGATTATCGAAGCACTCCAGTTTTGTATCTCGAAGTAGTCTCCAGGAACTGTAATCATATTTCCGTTCTCGTCCAATGCTACAATCTCAACATCAAGACTCCTAATGCTATTTCCAGTATTTCTGACGATCGTCTCCAGTGTTAGGACCCCTCCGGGTACTATCGAAGATACTCCCCCACCCTGATCGATCTCAACGCCCTCATAATAGCCATACCGCATCGAGAAGTTATACCAGTCAAGTATCTCTCCTTGTTCTGATGTTATCGACATACTCACTCCGTGTAGAGAATTGGACAGTGGAAGGCCTTCAAAAACAGTCGGTGAAGTAACCGAGAACTGGACCCAATAAATCTGATCAGGCGATACAGCATATTCTCTACCAGCTTCGGGAGAACCTTCTGAATCCCAAGATATATCCCATCCAGAAGGCCCTTCAATCGATAAAATAATATTCGATTCTAAATCTAAATTACTACTGAAATTCACATTTATCCCAATACTTGAATCGGGGTCTATTGCAAAAATTGAACCCGAATCAGATCCAAACGAAACCCCTTGATTGATTTCAGACGAAGATATTTTTTTATGATCTAGTTGAACAATATCTTGCGGTGATGATGAGCAGGTAACGAGTAAGATTAGAATCAGAAGTACTCCCAAACGCATATTCACGGGCTTGCTAGTGAGGGACCACATATTACTTGTGCCCGAAGAATCCACAGAATTATGAGCTATATTATTCCAAGTTAGTGGACAGGGTCCTTTACCGTCTTCGAAATTACATCAATATCAAATTCGCCAGCGTGGATGGGCGTCCTCAAGCCGAACAAACTCATTACTTCTGGCGAAACCTCTCCGAACTCTCCAATTTCATGATCCTCGATGAGTACTCTCGCACCTCTGCCATCAATCCACGGACCCCTGCCTTCTTCTACAGGCTCGAAGGAAACTGAGGAAATCGGGGCGCCTAGGTCCCTCAAAAGTGACTGAACTATTCCTTTGGCTGTTGAGAACCCGGCTCCCGATTCAGCGCAAGCCCAAGAAACTCTTGTTTTGTTGTCCCCTCCATGAACGACCTCCCCAAGTTCGTAAACCCTCTGAGGGAGCTCATGATGTCTATTTGATGCTAGCAGATTCATTAATGATGGGAATATATATTGCCTGAGTACTGTATGGTCAACGGTAATCGGGTTGGAAATCACTGTGGCTTCTGATACTATGGGCCACCTAGTCTTCTCGAACTGATCCCCCTCATTAGAAAGAGTCAGACTTTGAATCTCTTGAAGGCCGACCGACCTCATACTCATCCTTATTCTCCTGTGCAGATCAGTTGATTTAAGTGGCGAAGCATCGATATGAACCGAAGATAGAATATCTGGTAGATTTTCATATCCGAATCCTATTGCAATATCTTCTACAATATCAACAGGATGCATAATGTCACTGCGCCATCTAGGCATGGAAAAGACATGCTCTCTTTCTCCCACCACGCAGTCGGACCATCTTTCGGCCCTTTCGGACCCGTGGGTAATGGTCCTAGATTCAAGTAATATTCCCCCCATTCTTCGAATCGCTCCTCCAATTTCGGAATCACTGAGCTCCATACCTAGGATTTTCTCAATGAGTCTGTTCGGAACCCTGTAGGTTTTAGCCCCGAAGTTAGGAGTCACCCTCACTGAACCATCTTTACCCCGTACCTCTACACTCTCCACTACACCTCCCAATTCTGATAATGATAATGCGACCAATAGGAGGCAAGTTTCACACGCTATTTCATCAAAACCTGTTACATCAATGAAGAAATCATTAGTATCTTCACTAACAGTTGTATGATTTCCATTGATGATAGGAGGGAACGAAATGACCTCATTATTGTAATCAAGAATAATCGGATATGTCTCCAAGCCATCCATAAGTTTCGAGTATTCAATTCCTTTTGGGTGACTATCCAGAATTTCAGAGATGCTCATAACGTCCTCAGAGGCTAGTGGCTCAAAAGAAAAATCACCTGAAACGGCCTCATATCTGAATGGATGCTTTAGCTTGGATAAATCATGAACTCCAATGGATGCAAGTGACCTCTTCCTCCCCAAGGTCATGTGTAGCTTCTCCTGGTGATCCATAAGAGACTGAATGAAAGAGTCCCTCTCAGAAGCACTGTTGCCGGTATTCACTCCCCTGACCACAGCTCCCATTATAATCGGCCTTACTCCCTCTAGGTCTCCCTCCACAGTTATTCTAATGCCACTGTCGGAGACCTCTATCGGGGATAATTCTGTATCGCCGCCCTGAAATGACCTAACTGCTTTGGCCATAGTTTCATGACTGAGTAGATCCGGACGATCTGGAAATACCTCGATTTCAATGTCATCATCATCATTTAATTCGACTGGACAACCCATCTTGGGCAATAAATCAGACAAATCATTTTTATTATGAATTGCTCCATTAATTTCTTGAATCCTCCTCATCATTGAATGACTCAAAGTAATTGTCGGCATTATAGGACCTCAGTTTCCCAGCCACATCGGAAGGGGCCTCTCAAAACCAATTAGCCTGAGTCCACTGATCGCCGCAGTCTCCATATCCTTGGCCCTCAAAATTCGCCTACCGACATTATGAAAATTTGAAATTCCTGCTTCTTTCATTATTCCTACAATCTCGGGAATAATAGTTTCTGAGATATCTGAAATTTCGTTCCCCTCATCAATCGGACCAACGATGAATGAGCATCCAGAAGCTCTGACGATGATCAAATCTTCTGCAGAGGGTTGCTTCTCAAGTTCTATGCCTATGATTCTTCCTTGGGAGTCCAACCCCATAGCTCTCGAGGCCAATCCAATCCTTGGCAATGCCGCGGCCGCCCTTCCTCCTCCGGGAGATGCAACAGAGACTATGGCGCCATCTAAATCGAGATCAACCACCAACCTGAAAAGCCCTTCTGCCCTATCAGCTCCATCTCTCAGAAGGATTAGTGATGAGCTACTAAAATGACTCGACAATGAGACCAAAATAGCCTCTATCTCAGCATCATTCATAGGTGGTAAAGCCTGTAAATCTAGTACAATTCCAGAAATTTCTCTAGCATTATCTGGAAATTCTGCAAGCTCCTCCTCGCCAATTATCAATAGATCTCCCTCGTTTGGCCCCGAATTAACAATACTTGGAATTCTAATCTGCCCATCCGGATAAGCCAAACCACGGGGGGACCTAATAATCCAAGGGACTGGTAATTCCAAAACCTCCTCATCAGAACCAACAGGAATTATCCTGGTGGAGGTATCAATTATTGAGTAATCGGGAATTCTACCCGAACTGGAAGGACTAATACCTATTCCCTCAAAGCCTTCGGATACCCATCTTTTGGGCGTGATGCCCCCCATAGGAAACTCCTTGTCAGGAACCAAAACTAATGCATCCTCCTCAAGGGAAAGGCCGAGGGGCTGTAGGAACTCTTCCAGCTCAATGACTTCTTTATTTGTTATTGATCTCATAGTTGAACCCTTTCCAGGAGGTGGACAACTACCTGCAATAATCACTCTTCCCCCCTTCATCCCTAAACCGGGATCGGGTCCAACGGAACCCATGACAACTAAAGTTCCCCCCATCATTCCCGATCCAGCACCAGACGAGGCTTGCCCTCTGACGACTACTATCCCATCATTCATGCCCGCACACGCATCCTTGCCAGCAGAGCCCATAACTGTCACACTTCCCCCATTCATATTCATCGCAAGCCTATCTCCAACATCCCTCTCCACGACAACTCTGCCGTCAGATTGAAAGGCCGCCAGCATCGACTCGCAACTTCCCTCGATATTCAGAGTACCTCCTCTATTCATCGCCCCAACACACTCTCCTAAATTACCAAGTAGCAGTACTCTAGAACCCTCGGGAAGATGAGTAAGAACGCCGAAGTCACCATCCCTAGGCTTAGTATCGCCACCGGAACCGTAACCGATTTTTACCAAGCGATCTTTCTCCATCGCCTCAGGCAACATTCTAGCGATTTCTCTATTGAGTTTGACACTCCTTGCGGTCTGTTCCCTCATCGCCACAGTACTCCGAGTCTAGCCAATGGTCTTCATTGTGACGGATATTTTTCATTTGCTAATAATAATGCTTCATTGAGTTATCTTGATAGAGCATAGACTAGAGGGCATATTGTTCAGGGGTTAGTATGGCACGAGTGAAAGTAGCTATTAATGGGTATGGGACAATTGGAAAGAGAGTTGCGGATGCAATAGACGCACAGGATGA
>MDTB01221656.1_pt1 | contig 11651 bp, 13 predicted proteins | sample 811161 | NCBI WGS metagenome assembly MDTB01 (sample SAMN05326650, study PRJNA326480) | marine metagenome | isolation source: seawater | place: Mediterranean Sea | collected 2009
TAAACCTGGTGCACCAAATCAAGCAGAAAGAATTGAAGGAGGCTTATTGTCATATGGAAACGACATGCTTATAAGCGATAATCCTTTCGAGTGTGGTTTTGAGAAACTAGTACATTTAAACTCTGATGTTGAGTTTTTAGGAAAAAACAGTTTAAAAAAGATTTGGGATAAAGGTATCGAAAGAAAACTAATGGGAGTAAAGATTAATTCAGATACAATAAGTTATGACAATTTAGACTCGCTTTATAATAATAAAGAAATAATTGGAAATTTAAGATCTGCAGCTTTTTCACCGACATTTAAAAAAATTATTGGTATAGCTATGATAAAGAAAGACTATTTTAACGCAAAAAAGAGTTTTAATATTAATATTAATAACAAATCGGTAGATGGCGAAATTTGCGATTTACCAATAGTTTAAAATGAAAAAAGCAAAAATATATATTCCAACTAAAACCGCAACACAGTCGGGCAGGGGGAAAAATAAATCATGGCTTTTAGAATTCGACACCAAAGATCCAATGACAAATCCTTTTATGGGCTGGGAATCTTCAAAAGATACAATGGGTGAAGTTAAAATTGAATTTTCAACTAAAGAAAAAGCAATCAATTTTGCTAAAAAAAACAATATTGATTTTAAGTTAATAGAGCCAAAAAAAAGAAAATTTGTTATAAAATCTTATGCGGATAACTTCAAAAACAATTAAATATGTGGCGTAGTTTTTTTACAGAAAAAAAATGGTTATTGTGGTCTTGGGGAGGATTTTTATTTATAATTTTTTCTTTATTAGCACAAACGTACATCGATGTTAAAATAAATGAGTGGTATAAAGGTTTTTACGACTTACTACAAGAAGCTCCCAAAAGAGAACTTTCAGAGTTTTACGATGGAATCTTATTATTTATGAAATTAGCAATTCCATATGTGATTATTTATACAATTACAAATTATTTTACTCGATTGTGGGCCTTTAGATGGCGAGAGGCGATGACTTTTTCATATATGCCTTATTGGAGAGCTGTTGATGCTAAAGTTGAGGGTGCGTCTCAGCGAATACAAGAAGATGCAATGAACTTTGCAAAAATCGTTGAAAGTTTAGGCCTACAAATCGTCAGAGCTATAATGCTTTTAATAGCCTTTTTACCTATTTTATGGGGTTTATCTTCAAACGTAGTAATTCCTTTTTTTAAGGATATTTCTGGTTCATTAGTTTGAGTATCTCTTATCGCTAGCTTAGGAGGCCTGGTTATAAGTTGGATTGTAGGGATAAAACTTCCTGGTTTAGAATACAATAATCAAAAAGTAGAAGCTGCTTTTAGAAAAGAGCTAGTTTATGGTGAGGATGATAGAAAGAACTATGCAAAGGCTCCAACAATATTTCAACTATTTACTGGTATAAAATTTAATTATCATCGTTTATTTTTACATTACGGATATTTTGATCTTTGGCTAATTATGTACAATCAATCAATGATTATAGTCCCTTATCTTTTAATGGGGCCAGGTTTGTTTACTGGTGCAATGACACTAGGAGTTTTAATACAAACATCTTCAGCTTTTAGAGAAGTTCAAAGTAGTTTTTCTCTATTTTTACAAAATTGGACTCGAATAACTGAGCTGAGGTCTATATACAAAAGATTAATGGAATTCGAGACAGCTATAAATTTTAAAAAAAAGTTGAGAAAAGTAAAAAAATCTGATGTAAGAGCTTAATGGAGCTCTATTATAAAATTTTTGAAGTTGTTTTTCCTGTTTTTTTTATAATTTGGATCGGTTTTTTTGTAGGAAAAAAAGATAAAAAGTTTGATACCGATTTTATAACAAATTTTGCGGGTAAAATTGGAACACCTGCTTTAATTTTTTACTCAATTACGTCAACAGGAGTAACTTTTAACTTATTCATCGAACATTTTGTTTATGCGTTGTTCGCCATAACTATTTTTGCTTTAGTGGGTCTAATTTTTCTTTTCTTTTTAAAAAAAGATTTAATAACTGAACTACCTCCTTTTATTTTACCAAATACTGGAAACATGGGTTTGCCGATTTGCTTGTTTGCTTATGGAAGTCAAGGCCTTGGTGTTGCAGCTGCAATAGCATCAGTTGTTGTTTTATTTCATTTTACCATTGGAGTTTTACTTGCTAGTAGAAAATTAAATTTAAAAATTTTGATAAAAAATGCCCCCGTATATGCAATTTTAATTTCTATGGTTTTTCTATATTTTGACATTAGAGTTCCTAGATTTATTGAAAACACTACATTTTTAATTTCATACGCAACTATCTTTTTAGTTTTAATGTCCTTAGGTATAGCTTTATCGAGACTAAAAGTATTTTCGTTTACATCAGCTTTCATCTCTTCTATTGCTAGGGTAATTTTGGGTCCACTTATTGGTTTATTTATAATAAATGTTTTTAATTTATCTGGATATGAAGCAGGTGTTGTTTTTATACAGTGTTCTATGCCAAGCGCTATATTAACTTATCTAGTTGGCAGCATGTATTCATCAAAGAGGGTAGTTGATAGTATTGCCAGTATGATTGTAGTCTCCACCGTTATATCTTTTTTTACTATTCCTATTATAGTTTTTATAGCATTAAACCTTTTTTCTTAATAAAATCAGTAACTTACATCATATTGTTAAACTTAATTATTAAGTAATATCGAAAATTAGTAATTATAAATAAGATTAGTAGAAAAGATAAGTAAATAGGGATTTATTAAACGTTATCAAAGATAATTGTATTTCAGTCACTAAAAAAAGAGAAAAATAGAGAAAAAAAACGACTAAAATATTAAGCAATGCATTATAAGAATATGCCGTTTAATCGCCCATAGATAGGCTTTTTTTTGCGATTTGAAGTTGCAAAGTAGATAATACAATAAAAATATATTAAATCACAGGTTGAATAGGGGGTATAAACCATAATCGTTGGTATTGCTTATCAATTTAGGTAAAAACCTTCTAATTTCAATAGTTTTTTTTTCTTCTTAATGCCACCGTGGCCAGAGTAACCGCCTAGTTTTCCATTGGATTTTATAACTCTATGACAGGGTATATTAAGAAGGTAGGGGTTTTTAGCAACTGCGTTGCCAACAGCACGGGCAGAATTGGGATGTCTTATAGCAATAGCGACTTCTTTATAGGTTTTTACCTTACCTTTGGGTATTTTAAGCAGATATTTCCAAACTTTGACCTGAAATTTAGTTCCTTTTAAATTCATTTTCATATTTTGAGCTTGTTTTACTAGAGTGGTGTGGACCAACGAGCATAATCGTCCACGCAGGCTTATTATCTTTTAGTTTGATACTGTGTTTATAAGTGTTTTTTCTAAAACCTATGTAACCTGGACCCCTCCAAAAAGTACCTTTTTTATTAGTTTCCCAATATCCACCACTTAAAATAATAGTTATGTAGGACCAATAATGATCATGCAAATCACCTCTGTCATCTTTAAGTATTTTGTGAACTAAAATATTAAAAGGAAACCACTTAGGTCTTTTACGAAATAGCAGATAATATCTTATCATAAATGCTTCTGCTTTATCATAGTCAGGCCAACTAGGGCCCCGGTCTAATATCACTCTTTTTCTGCTTTTAAACATAAATTAATCTACCAATAATATTATCAACAATATAATTCCTGCCGCAAAAACAGCAGCGGCAGTAGTTAGAGTTCTATTTTTATTTTTACTTTCTAATTTTTCCCAGTTGTACATAACCAAAAAAGCTATTATTGGAACTGACAATCCTAAAATGATATATTTAATCATTCTATTGTTTTATCTTATTTGCTTGACTTCTAAAATGAGTTATTATATTACTAATGATAATTAATTGTTATCAATAGTAATGATATGAACAAACTAACAACTGACATAAAAGCTCTACACGAGGAAACATTAAATAACCTTAAAAGCTCTAAGGCCAATAATACATTAAGAGCTTATAAGTCCGATTTTAAGGACTTTGGGGGTTTCTGCGTAAAACACGGCTTTAAACCTATGCCAACAGATCCTAAAATAGTATCACTTTACCTAACCCATTTATCTAAAACGTCTAAAATAAGCACTTTAAGACGTAGATTAGTGTCAATAGGTATGGTTCATAAAATCAAAGGTCATTATTTGGATACTAAACATCCTATAATAATAGAAAATTTAATGGGTATTAAAAGAGTAAAAGGTAGCATTCAAAAAGGTAAAAAACCCATATTAATCAGTCATTTAAAACAAATAATTAATACAATTAATGAACAAGATGCAGAAGAAATAGTTAAACTAAGAAATAAGACATTGATACTTGTAGGATTTGGAGGTGGATTTAGACGAACTGAACTTATCTCAATAGATCATGAGGACTTAGAGTTCGTAGATGAAGGCGTTAAAATCACACTTAGAAGATCAAAAACAGATCAATTTGGCGAAGGGATGATAAAAGGCCTGCCCTACTTTACTAATAAAACTTATTGCCCGGTTACAAATCTTAAAAATTGGATAAAGCTATCAAAAATCAAAACAGGTCCAATATTTAGAAGATTTGCCAAGGGATCTGTACTAACAAGACACAGGTTAACAGATCAGACGGTAGTTTTAATAATTAAAGACTGTTTAAGATTAGCTGGTGTAGAAAATCACAATTTTTCTGGTCACAGTTTAAGATCTGGATTTGCCACAGTAGCCGCGGAGTCAGGAGCAGACGAAAGAAGTATAATGGCTATGACGGGCCATAAAACTACACAAATGGTAAGAAGATATATAAAAGAAGCTAACATTTTTAAAAATAATGCATTAAATAAGATTAAATTATGAAAGAATATTTAACAAAAATAACATTAGTTATTATCTCATTTAAAAGTGAACACAAAATAAGTAAAGTAATTGATAAATTATCGAATAAAATAAAAATTATCATTATTGAAAATTCAAAAGAAAAAAAAATAAAAGAAAAAATTAAAAAATATAAAAATACAAAAATATATTATGTAAATAACATTGGTTATGGATCTTCAATAAACTATGCGGCAAAACGTATAAAAACGGAATATTTTTGCGTAGTACAACCTGATGTATTAGGTATAGATAATAGTTCACTAAGATTATTTTATTTATATGCAAAAAAACTTAATAATGAGTTCTCGGTTATGGGACCACATTTTTTAAACGCGAGTTATAAAGGGCATTTTCAAACAAATATTAAATATGATATAAAAAAGATACATAATGTGCACGGTTCTGTTATGTTTTTTAATAAAAAAGTTTTTACTAAATTAAAAGGGTTTGATAAAAATATCTTTTTATATTGGGAGGAAACAGATTACACTAAAAGAGCAAAAAAAAAAAATTTATATCCATTTCAATTAAATCGTATAAAAGTTAAACATGAAAAAGGTAAAGCCGTTAAAACATTAAATAACTTTGAAAAAGAAAAACTAATAAATCTCTATTCATGGCACTTTACTTGGTCGAAGTTTTATTATTTTAAAAAACATTATTCTATGTTAATTGCTTTAGCTTTATCAACACCACTGGTAATTAGAACGTTATTTAAATTAAATTATTATTTTAATAAAGATAAAAAGAAATATTTAAAATATCAAACAAGATGGAAAGCCTTGAAATCATCAGTTAAAGGGGAAAAATCTTTTTTAAGGTTAAATAATATTTAATTTAAAGCTTTAATTATATCTTTGCACATTAAATTAAAGTTTCCCCTATAAACGTAGCTATAATTTTTTATTGAATTAGTAATTTTTAAATAGTGATCTTTCTTATTTTTCTCAAAGATATCTATTAAATTAATATTGTAATTTGCAGCAATATGAATAAATGCACCGTGGCAACATATAAGGCTTTTTGATTTAGATATTATTTCAGCAGTACTTAAAAAATCAAGATCATCAATTAAAATACAGGAATTATTTAGTATTGTTTTTTCGTGATACCCCTTATTTTTAGACATTTTAACTTTGAATTCTTCTATAATTTTTGTTTTTATATTTCCCGTGGTTATAATTAAATTCATTCCGGTTTTTTTTATTATTGAAGTTAAAAATTCATTAAAATCCGAAATATTTGGCGATATATCGGTAAAATTTTGGGCTTTTTTGTATTCTTTTGAATAATTTTCTAGCTCCCATTTTTCGTCCATATGAAGGACTATATAACTATTTTTGATTAAAATAGGTAAATCTTTTTTAAGATAATATTTAGAAAAAAAATCGTCAGGAAATAACATGTTATAATTTTTGTGCTTAATAATACCAAGTGAGTCAAAATTATCATTTAGCAATGAAGATAAATCCTTATCCTTGACTTTGTCATTGTCTAGAAAAACATTTTTATAAAAGATTTTAAGTAAAAAAAATAAAAATTTTTTACTTGTATTAAAAATTTTGTTGTTGCATTTTAAAAAAAGTGAAAAAATAATTGATCTGTTTTTTTTATCTGATATTATTATATGATCATACTTAATTGCTTTTAATTTTTTAAATAGTAAAAATCTATTTTTAGTACCGCTTGTATACAAAAATATTTTGTCTACTAAGTTCGTATCTTTGATAAAATTATAATTTTTTTTTGAAGCTACAACGTAAATTTTATTATTTTCATTATTATGTTTAATTGCTTTTATTAGTGATCTGATTAATAAAAAGTCACCAATTCTATCTGTTCTGAAAATCAAGTAGTTCATTAACTAGAGCAATTATTTTTCCCATAAATAGTAATTTTTTGATTTTAATTCAAAAGTTTTGTTCAATATATAGTCTGCAACTAAATTAGAATTAAAATATTTTAAATACTTTTCTCTACCTTTTTTTCCAATTTTTTTTCTTAACTTATCATCTTTTGATATTTTTATAATTTTTTCCGATAAATCGCTTATATTTTTATAAAAAACCATTTCTGAGTTATTGAAGAAATTATTATAACCAGTTTTTTCATCTATTAATGTAACTAAACCGTTGCCAATTATTTGGGTAATTCTATCACTGCTATAATATTTTATTGGATCTCCTCTACTTAGGTTTAATCCCATTTTTGAATTTTTTATAACTTTAAAATAATGGTCTGCCCAAACTGGTTGATTATTTTTAACTCCATATAAATCAAATTTAACATTCTGGGTAATATCTATTAATTTGTTAATGAAGTTCGCTCTTTCATCAAATTTTCCGCTTTTTAAAACCCCTCTATGTACTCCATGGCTCAAGGCAAAAAAGACATCCATATTGCAGTGCTTGTTATAATTTTTTAAAGTTTCGAAAGAATTATCAGCTGGATTAGGAATAAAATAATTAGAGTGTTTATTTGATAAAAAATTTAAAGCATCTGGGCTAGTAGTCATAAAATTAGCATCTAAAAAGTTAGACTTATTCAATAACCTTTTTTTATTTCTATCATAATCAGGGCCTTTTTTATTTAGCGGGTCTAAAAACCACTGCGCTATCTTAATATCAGGATAATCATCTTTTAGTTCACCTAGAGTTTCAGGAGATATTGAGTCTGCGTGGCCAATAACAATTAAATCAGGTCTATAATTGTAACAAGTTTTTTTAAGTTTATCATTTAACATTTTTGATCCAGAAAAATCTTTATAACTTTTATAATATTTTGTAATATCTCTATCGCTAAACTCCAAAACACTATGACCTAATCTGATAAAACCATTGTTGATTCTTCTTCCGGTGTTGAAAAATAATCTTCCATTATGTCTCTCATTAAAATTAGTAACATGTAAAATTCGTAACTTTTTAATTTTATTCATCAGAAATATTTTATTTAATGATTTTAATTTAGTATCTCTCAATTTATCTATAAGACTTGAGACGTATTTGTGTGTTAAGTAAAAGTTTGAGGCAGATGTTTTTTGTAAAAATGTTCTTTGAACTTTATTTTTTATCAAAGATTGAATTTTTTCTGTTAAATTTTTTGATGTTAAATTTTCTAAAATTATTCCGTTTGTTATAGTTTCTGGCAAACCTCCCCTATTGCTAATTATTACAGCACAACCATTAGCTGAGGCCTCTAGGCTAGTTCTCCCGAAAGGCTCTTCCCATCTAGAGCAAACAACTGCAATACTTGATTTTTTAAATACATCTAAAACTTTTGAGTGTTTCACAAAACCTAATTTAGTTAATCTTTTATGATTAAAATCTATTTTATCTCTTTGTTCGTCTCCAATGACAATTCCAGACCAGCTTTTATTTTTATCCAGTATTTTCAATAAGGAATTTCCAAAAACATCATAACCTTTAGATTTATTTAATTTACCAACAAAAGTAATCCAATTTTTCTTTTTGGCAAAATTAATTTTGGATTTATTCGCAGACTGGTAAACAACAATTAATTTTTCGCTATTGATATATTTAGAATCCATTCCTTCAAGAAATCTAGTCCTAGACCAATTACTGTTAAAAATAACCCTATAACAATGTTTCAACAAAAATTTTCTTTCACTAACTGTTTTAGAACCAGTCATTGTTAAAGGATCATTGTGGAAATAAATAGTATAATTTTTCTTACTTAAGTTATTAACTAATAATTTTAAATAATTTGGTCTATTGTGTATTTCAATTAAATTTGAGGGTTTTTTTAATTCTTCGATAATAAATTTTTTAACATATATTCTACTTTGACTCTGAAAAACATTTTTTGATAAATTAATATTAAAATATTTTAATTTAAATCGTTCTTTAAATTTAGTATTACCATAAATTATAATATTATTTTTATATTTACTATTTTTTGTGGTTGAGTCCACAAATAAAGAGACTGCTCCGGGATACATTGGTGAAAAATTTTCTTTGTAAGGAAGTAAAATTGAAATTTTCATTTTATCTTTTTTAATTTATTTCTTAAAGTTCTATTATTCTTTATATAATATTCTCTAGAAATTGCTTGACTTTTTGTATCAAATTTTTCTTTATAAATAAGCTTCCATTTTCTTCCTCGTGTAAATTTGGCACCTTTTCCAGAATTATGTAATTTGATTCTATTGTATAAATTATTTGTATATCCAACATAACTTATTACTTTGTTTTTATGATTAGAAATCAACATGTAAACGTAATAACTCATTAATTTTCTTGAATATCCTTATTTATATGAAATACCAAAATGAGTATATTTTATATTTAAATAGTCTTTAATAGCCATCGAGCCACCTTCTCTACCATACCCGGTCTGCTTGATACCTCCAAAAGGAGCTTCCGCAACGGCCACAACAGGTGTATTAACAGCCACACAGCCTGTTTCAAGCATTTCTGATGCTAAGTTAGCTTTTTCTAAATTATTTGTATAAACATAACTGCATAAACCTAAATCATTATTGTTAGCTCTTTTAATAACCTCATCAAATTTTTTAAATGTTAAGAGAGGTATTAAAGGACTAAATGGCTCTTCTTTCATAATCGTAAAATTATCTTTAACATTATCAAAAATTGTTGGTTCGTAAAAATAACCCTTGTTAAAACCAGCGGGTCTTTTTCCGCCTAATAATAAATTAGCTCCCTCTTTTTTTGTTGTTTCTACTAATTTTTCAACATTATCTAATCTTTGTTTGGTTGTAAGAGGACCAAGATTAGTGTTTTTTTCAAGTCCATTACCTATTTTTAATTTTTTTGTTTTATCAACAATTAATTTAGTAAATTCGTCTTTTTTACTTTCGTGTATGTAGAATCTGCTAGGAGAGATGCATACTTGACCATTATTTCTAAATTTCGCTGCTATTGCCATGTCAGTAACTTTATCTACATCAACATCATCAAAAACTATAAATGGAGAATGTCCACTTAATTCCATGGTTACTCTCTGAACTTTTTCGGAAGCTTGTTTAAGTATCAATTTACCAACTCTAGTTGAACCTGTAATAGAAATTTTTTTGATAATGTCTGACTTTATTAATTCAGAGGTAACATGAGCTGGATCTCCAGATAACAAATTAATAACTCCGGAAGGAATACCAGCTTCCTTACAAATATTTACCAATTCCATTACACATCCAGGTGTTATGATATCAGGCTTTACAATCACAGAACATCCAGCTGCCAAAGCGGTTGAGATTTTTCTTGATGCTAAAACTATTGGAAAATTCCATGGTATAAGTGCCGCTACAACACCAACAGGTTGGTAATAGACATGAATCCTAGTATTTGGAAATCTACTTTGATTTGTTTCTCCGTAAATTCTTTTAGTTTCTTCAGAGTTCCACTCAAAAATATCAGCGGCACCAGAAACTTCACCTGATCCTTCAGATAATGGTTTACCAACTTCAAGGGTTAGCCATTTTGACAATACATCGGATTTTTTTCTTATTAATTCTGAAATTTTTCTTAAAACTTTTGCCCTTTCCCACGGAGAAGTATTTTTCCAAATTTCTAGTCCGTTTGAAGCTGCAGTTAAAGCAAGATCTATATCTTTTGAATTCGCTTTAGATGCTTTTCCGATAATTTCTTCTGTAGCGGGATTAATAACATCATAAGTTTCACCACCTGATGATTTCTGCCATACTCCATTAATGAACTGACCAAATTTATCGTACATTTAAAACATTATAAACTAACAAATTTAGATTTGTCGATTTTTTTCTCAAAAAAATTAATTATATTACTTACAGTTTCAATACTCATATTTTCGAGACATTCCTTAGTAAAAGTAGCAGCATGCGGACTAAGTAAAACTCTTTTATTAGAAATTAGCGGATTATCTTTCCTGGGAGGTTCTTCTTCAAAAACATCTATACCAGCAAAAAAAATAATTTTATTTTTAAGAGCATTATCCAAATCAGTCTCATTCACTATACCACCCCTTGAAGCATTAATTATAATTGAACTTTTTTTCATTAATTTCATCTCTTTCAAACTTATTAAATTTTTTGTTTTTTCATTTAAAGGTAGACTCAATGATAAAATATCACAATTTTTTAAACCTTCATTCAGATTATCAATTTTCGTGCCTCCCAGTGACTCAATTAATTCTTTATTTACAAAGGGGTCAAATATTTTAACTTTTAGATCAAAACCTAAACATTTTTTAATTAACTTTTTTCCAATTCTACCAAATCCCACTATCAGAATTTCTTTATTGAATAATTCAAAATTTTTATTTATCTCTAAGTTTATAGCTTTTTGAAAATTGCCACTTCTAACCAATTCATCAAACATACTTATACCTTTATAAATACTTAATATTGAGAACATTATATGTTCAGCTGGTGATGTTGAGCCAGAAGAATTTGTTACTAAAAGTTTTATGTCATTATTTTTTAAATAATTGACATCAACATTATCATACCCAACACCATGTCTAGATATAACTTTAAGTTTAGTTGCTACCTTTAGCAAATCCTCATCTAATTTACCTCTTCTTAATGTAACGCCATCAAACAAGGGAAGTTTTTTTAAAAGATTATCTTTTGATAAATCAGTAATTATTTCATATGAAAAATTATTATTTTTTTCTAATAATTCTATACCTTTATAATTTATCTTATCTATTACGCCTATATTATACATAATATTAGTTTGGCGGTCCCAAGGGGAATCGAACCCCATTTGGTAGATCTTGACCCTTGGTCTTTTCCGCTTGTTAAACAACAATACTAGATCATTTCAGTAATAACAATAAGAAGAGGTAAATTATAAAGGTATA
>MDTB01080399.1_pt1 | contig 11649 bp, 10 predicted proteins | sample 811161 | NCBI WGS metagenome assembly MDTB01 (sample SAMN05326650, study PRJNA326480) | marine metagenome | isolation source: seawater | place: Mediterranean Sea | collected 2009
TAAACGTTTTAACTTTTAATGCGGAAGCCTAAGTTTCATGGCCGATAATCAGTACAATCCGAAAGACATTGAACAACGCGTTCAGCAATACTGGGAAGAGAACCAATCTTTTAAAGCAAACGACGACGTAGAAAAAGAAAAATTCTACTGCCTGTCTATGTTCCCCTACCCTAGTGGCCGACTTCACATGGGTCACGTGCGCAACTACACCATTGGTGACGTGATCAGCCGTTTCCAGCGCATGCAGGGTAAAAATGTATTGCAGCCTATGGGTTGGGATGCTTTTGGTCTACCGGCGGAAAATGCAGCAATTAACAACAATACCGCACCGGCGAAATGGACATACTCCAACATCGATTACATGAAAAACCAGCTTCGCTCGTTGGGTTTTGGTTACGACTGGGATCGCGAAGTAACAACATGTAAATCTGATTACTACCGCTGGGAACAATGGTTCTTCACTCGCCTTTATGAAAAAGGCCTTGTGTACAAGAAAAACTCTACTGTGAACTGGGACCCTGTAGATCAAACCGTTCTGGCTAACGAACAGGTAATTGACGGTCGCGGATGGCGTTCAGGTGCCCTTGTTGAGCAAAAAGAAATTCCACAGTGGTTTATCAAAATTACTGACTACGCTGAAGAGCTTTTACAAGATTTAGAACAGCTTGAAGAGTGGCCAGACCAAGTACGCGCTATGCAGGCAAACTGGATAGGCCGCTCTGAAGGCGTGGAAATTACGTTTGACCTAGCGTCAGCGGTTAACGACATTGCCGATTTAACGGTATATACCACCCGTCCGGATACCTTCTACGGCGTGACTTATGTAGCAGTAGCAGCGCAGCATCCATTAGCTGAGTTTGCAGCGCAGTCTAATCCAGATTTAGCAGCCTTTATTGAAGAATGTAATAACACCAAAGTTGCTGAAGCTGAATTAGCTACGATGGAGAAAAAAGGCTTTGCCACTGGCTTTGAAGTTATCCACCCACTAACCGGTGAAAAGCTGCCAATCTGGGTCGCTAACTTTGTATTGATGGATTACGGGTCAGGCGCAGTTATGGCCGTACCGGGTCATGACCAGCGCGATTGGGAGTTTGCCACAAAGTACGACCTGCCAATTACGCAAGTTATTGCTCCAAATGCGGGTGATGAAGATAAGTGCGACCTTTCTGCCTCTGCGTATACCGAGAAAGGCAGCTTGATCAACTCGGATAAATTCAACGGTCTAGCGTTTGATGCTGCATTTAACGGTATTGCCGATGAACTTGAGGGCAAAGGCTGCGGTAAGCGTAAGGTTAACTATCGCTTACGCGACTGGGGTGTAAGCCGTCAACGTTACTGGGGCGCGCCTATTCCAATGCTAAATTTGGAAAATGGCGAGTCGGTACCTGTTCCGGCAGACCAGCTACCTGTTGTGCTACCAGAAGACGTAGAAATGAATGGTGTAACGTCGCCAATTAAAGCTGACCCTGAGTGGGCAAAGACCACATATAACGGCGAAGCTGCGCTGCGTGAAACTGATACTTTCGATACCTTTATGGAGTCGTCGTGGTACTACGCGCGCTACGCAAGTGCCACAAACAACGATGCTATGCTTGACCCAACGTCTGCCAACTATTGGCTACCGGTAGATCAATATATTGGTGGTATTGAGCATGCTATCTTGCACCTGCTTTACTCACGTTTCTTCCACAAGCTGCTTCGTGATGAAGGCCTAGTAAACTCTGATGAGCCGTTTAAGCGCCTGTTGTGTCAGGGTATGGTTTTGGCTGATTCTTACTACCGTGAAGACGAAGCTGGTAAGAAAACCTGGTTCTCGCCTACTGAAGTAAGCACAGAGAAAGACGACAAAGGCCGTATTGTTAAAGCGTGGCTTACCGCCGATGGCGAAGAAGTTATTCATGGCGGCATGACCAAAATGTCTAAGTCTAAGAATAACGGTATCGACCCGCAGGAAGTTATCGACCTGTACGGTGCCGATACAGTACGTCTATTTACTATGTTCGCAGCGCCACCAGAGCAAACTCTTGAATGGGTTGATTCTGGCGTTGAAGGTGCAAACCGTTTCTTACGTCGTATCTGGAAGCTTGTTACTGAGCATGTGGAAAAAGGTACGCCAGAAGCCATCGACGTTAAGTCACTTTCGAAAGACCAACAGGCACTTCGCCGTGAAGTACACAAGACAATTGAAAAAGTGTCTGATGACTTAGGCCGTCGTCAAACCTTCAACACGGCCGTTGCTGCGGTAATGGAACTACTAAATCACCTTCAAAAGGCGCCGCAAGAAAGCGCCCAGGACATCGCTATTATGCGCGAAGCCTGTGAGTCAATCTTGTTGCTACTTAACCCTATTACCCCGCACATCGCTCACGAGCTTTGGAAAGTACTAGGTCACAGTGAAGATATCGATTCAGCGCCATGGCCACAGGCAGATAAAGCGGCATTGGTTGAAGACGAAAAACTTATCATTGTTCAGGTTAACGGTAAGGTTCGCGCTAAGATGACCATTGCCGCAGACGCGAGCAAAGAGGCAATTGAAGCGTCAGCAAAAGAGCAGCCAAACGTACAGCAATTTATCGAAGGTAAAACCATTCGTAAGGTAATTGTTGTACCTGGTAAGCTTGTAAATATCGTAGCTAACTAGGTCTGCTCATACTATGAAAAAGCACTTACAATTCGCAGTCGCTGTATTGGTTACGGTTCTGGTAACAGGCTGTGGTTTCCATTTACGAAGTAGCCCTAGTCTACCGGACAACATTAATACAGTTGCCATTGAAAGTGCTCGAGCACACGCGCCCCTTGCGCGTGCGCTCGATAAACGCTTAAATGTTTACGGCTTAAGCAGTATAGACACGGTTTCTGCACAAAGCGTGAGCATTTATTTACTTCCTGAAAAACTAGAACGTCAACTGTTATCTGTTTATCCTTCAGGTCAAGTCGCAGAATACGAGCTTATTTACGTTGTTCGCTATCGCGTGCAGTTTCCCGACAAAGAAGCGGTAATGGCGCAGTTTGAAGTGGTCCGCGACTATCAAGATGATCCAGACCAAGTGTTGGCCAAATCTCGTGAACTCGAATTAATGTTAAGCGAAATGCGCGATGAAGCCGCCGACATCATGATTAGACGCCTTTCTAGTCAAGCTGTCGCTGCGCCTGTCAGCGCCGATAAATAGCGCTTCGTCCATGCAAATATACCCAAACCAATTTAGTCAAGATATCACGAAGGCATTGCGCCCATGCTATCTTGTGTTTGGTGACGAACCTCAACAAAAGTTTGATGTCATTGAGCAAATACGTGCTAAAGCAAAGGCCAATGGTTTTGAAGAACGCACGGTCTTGGTGGCTGAAACAGGTTTTAATTGGAACCTGTTGATTGAAGCCACGCAAAGCATGTCGCTGTTTTCTAGCCAGCAGTTTATTGAACTTGAGTTACCTACCGGTAAGCCGGGTACTGAGGGCAGTAAAATGCTGCAAGAAGTCGCAGCGTCGCTAAGCCCCGATATCTTGTTATTGGTTCACGGCCCCAAAATCGGCAAAGATGTACAGCGCGGAAAGTGGTTTAAAGTTTTAGATGACATTGGCGCCTCTGTGCTTTGCTATCCATTAGAAGGGAAACAGCTTAGCGCTTGGTTAAATCAACAACTCAAAGCCCACCAATTATCTGTGTCCGCTGCTGGGGTTAAAATGATTGCCGATTTTTGTGAAGGCAACATGCTGGCCGCTAAACAGGAAATTGATAAACTAGCCCTACTCTACCCCCAGCAATCTATTTCAGAAGCGCAAATAGAGCAGGCTATGGTAGACCAGTCACGTTTTAACGTGTTTCAGCTGGTCGATGTCATGCTAAGCGGGGATAGCATCCGCTGTATTAAGATGCTTTACCGGCTGGAAAGTGAAGGCTTAGAGCCGAATATTATTATTTGGGCATTAATTCGAGAATGGGAGCAACTTTGGAAGTTAAAGCTTGCTGAGCAAAGCGGTCCCATTCAGTGGCAAAAGTTTGGAATTTGGCGTAACCGTCAGGGTTACTACCAGAGTGCGTTAAGTCGCCTTAGCTTCGCTCAATTAGAAGATATTCAACACGCCCTTACCCAATCAGATCATGCCTTTAAGCAAAACGTAATCGCTCGCCCTTATGTTGAAATGTGTCACCTTTGTATGATGTTCATGGGGTTCGATTTACGCGAAACACCGCTATTACAAGCATAAAGGACGTCACGTAGTGAGTTTACCTCCCACGTTTACAACACGCCCAACAGTTAAAGCCATTTTAGGGGGAACCTTTAACCCTCCACATAAGGGGCATATTGAAGCGGCGCTTAGCGCTGCTGATGAATTAGGCGTACACGAAGTTCACCTTATGCCCTGCAAATTAGCTCCACATAAGGCAGTCGGCGTGTCAGAAACCCATCGCGTGAGAATGATTGAGCTTTGCGCACAAACCAATGACAGACTTATTCCAGAGCTAATTGAACTTACGTTGCCGTCGCCGTCTTATACAGTAAAAACACTGCGCGCATTAAAAGAAAACAGTGATGACACAATCTGTTTTTTCATTGGTGCAGATTCGCTGTATAATCTGGATAAATGGTACGAGTGGGAGCACCTACTCGATTATTGTCACTTAGTGGTTATGCGTAGAGACGATGAAGAATTCTCGCCTGCTTGCGCAATACAAGCCTGGTTAGATACTCATGTGAGCGACGACAAAAACGTGATTCACACAGAACCTGCAGGTAAAGTAGTGTTAACCAACACACCGCTTTATAATGTTTCATCTACTGAGATTCGTGAAGTACTCGCTAGTGCTACTCCAGCTGATAAAGGTCACGTACTAGAGGGTTCGCCCGCTGAATTGTGGTTAGAAAATGCGGTACTTGAGTACATAAACGAACATCAGTTATATAAAAGTTAAGTAAGTGAGGAAAACTCTTGGAGAGTCAACAGCTCAAACAGTTTGTTAAAGACAAAATCGACGATATGAAAGCCCGTGATGTCATTGAACTAGACGTTCGCGGCAAATCAAGTATTACAGATACCATGATCATTTGCTCGGGTAACTCTAAGCGTCATGTATCTTCTATTGCTGAAAACGTAATGGTAGAAGCGAAAAACGCGGGCCATGCGCCTGGAAGCGTTGAAGGCAAGGAATCTGGTGAATGGGTGCTGGTAGACTTTGGCGATGTTATTTTGCATGTTATGCAAGACGAAACCCGTGATTTCTATCAGCTAGAAAAGCTTTGGTCGTAATCACTACACAACGCGATTAAAACTTAAAGCAATCTTGCCTTATGGATGGCCGTGCTGGCTAAAGTACGGTCTTCATAGCCACTATAACTATTACAACCTGCAGTAAGGGGCGAAAGTGCGTATACAAATTGTTGCGGTTGGTACGAAAATGCCAAACTGGGTGAATACAGGCGTTGACGAGTTCATTCGCCGCTTCCCCAGCGACATGCCCGTTTCATTTACCGAGATTGCTGCCGGAAAGCGCGGAAAAAACGCCGATATAAAACGTATTTTAGAAAAAGAAGGCGAGCAGATGCTTGCTGCTATTCCGAAAGGAAACCGCATTGTAACCTTAGAAGTAACGGGCAAACCTTGGGACACGCCAACCCTAGCCAAGCAGTTGGATAACTGGAAAATGGATGGGCGCGACGTGAGCTTACTTATCGGCGGCCCTGAAGGATTAGCCCCAGACTGTATTGCCGCCTCTGAACAAAAATGGTCATTGTCAGCGCTTACGTTACCCCACCCTCTGGTGAGAATTATTCTTACCGAAAGCCTCTACCGCGCGTGGTCGGTAACACAGAATCACCCTTATCATCGTGAGTAAGGCGGCTTTACGCTAATGCAAAGGAAGTCAATGCACCGAAAACGTCAAGCGATACGCGATCATTCAGCTGAAGCGAACTTGTTCGCTCGTCGGGCGACGATTGCTTTTATCATTGTTATAGCCATGTTGGGCATTGTGCTAAACAACCTTTATTCTTTGCAGGTTACACAGTTTGAAGATTATCAGACCCGTTCTAACGGTAACCGAATTAAAGTGCTGCCGATAGCGCCCAACCGCGGGCTTATCTACGATCGTAACGGTGTGCTTTTAGCAGAAAATCGCCCCGTTTTTAGTTTGGAAGTCATTCCTGAACAGGTCGATGATATTGATGCAACCCTTCTCGAACTGACTGAACTGATGGGTATTACTAATGATGAACTTGAACGCTTTCAGTCAACGCTTAAAGGTACCCGCCGATTTAAACCGGTAGCACTTCGTACACAGCTTAGCGAAGAGGAAGTTGCGCTATTTTCCGCCAGCAAACATAAGTTTCCCGGCGTACAAATTGAGGCTCGTCTGGCCCGTCATTACCCCTACAAAGAAACCCTTACGCATGCCCTTGGTTACGTTGCCCGAATTAATAAACGAGACTTACAAAAGCTTGTTGAGGCGGGCCAAGAAGATAACTATGCGGCTACGCATGACATTGGTAAGTTGGGTATTGAAAAATATCATGAAGAACTCCTGCACGGAAAGGTTGGTTACCAACAGGTGGAAGTCAATAATCAAGGCCGAATTATTCGCGTTCTTAGTGTTGAACCGCCAACCCCAGGCAAAGACATCGTACTTAATTTAGATCTAAAACTTCAGCTAGAAGCCCAGCGCATTATCGATGGCATGCGTGGAGCAATTGTTGTTACCGACGTGAAAACCGGTGGAGTGCTGGCGCTTTATTCGAACCCCAGTTACGACCCCAACTTGTTTGTTCACGGCATTAGCAGTAAGAACTATTCAGCACTGTTAAATTCTCCCGACCGCCCGCTTATTAATCGAGCGACCCAGGGGCAATACCCGCCAGCGTCGACGATTAAGCCCCACCTAGGCTTAGTAGGCTTAGAAGAAGGTGTGATCACGAAAGACTACACCATTACTGATACTGGCCGTTATAAACTGCCAAACGTATCACACGTTTGGCGTGATTGGCGTCGCTGGGGTCATGGCAAAGTTGATGTTTCTAAAGCGATAGAGGTGTCCTGCGATACCTATTATTACGAGTTAGCCTATAAACTGGGTATCGATAAAATAAGCGACGCCATGTATAAATTTGGCTTCGGTGATTTTACCGGGATCGACTTATATGAAGAATCTGATGCCAATATGCCTAGCCGTGGCTGGAAGCGCGCTCGATTTAATCAGCCTTGGTATATAGGCGATACCATTCCGGTAGGCATTGGTCAAAGCTATTGGACCACCACTCCTGTGCAGCTCAATACCTCAGTGAATACGCTGATAAACGCGGGGGAACGCTACATTCCGCAAATTATTCGCGGCTATATGAAAACGGATAGCTCGGTAGACCTCATTCCCCTTAAATCGTTACGTCCTATCGAAATTAAAAATCGCGACAACTTAGATGTTGTATTGAACGCGATGCGCGATGTTGTTAGCGGTGAAGAAGGCGGCGCTAGGCATGCCTTTGCCGATACTCCTTACGACTCAGCGGGTAAAACAGGAACGGCTCAGCTGTTTACTGTAGGACAAAATGAAAAGTATGATGCCAGCAAAATAGATGAGCGCCTTCGCGATAACGCCATGTATGTTGGCTTTGCACCTTTCGATGACCCGGAAATTTCGGTAACAGTAGTGCTAGAGAACGTGGGAGGCGGAAGTAAAAATGCTGCGCCCGTAGCCCGTCAAATTATGGACTTTTACTTCAAAGATCGGGTGTTCGAAACCGCCAATACAGCACAATCAAACAATACCAATAAGTTAGGGGCGAATTAGTGAAACGAACCACCATAAACCCTAACAAAATTAGTTTATTGCAGCGAATTCATATCGACGGCTGGTTGTTAATTGGCCTACTCGTACTAAGCGCAGTGGGACTGGTCACGTTGTTTTCGGCTTCTGGTCAAGATATGGGGCAAATGGAGCGTCAGTTCATTCGACTTGGATTTAGTTTCATTGTTATGTTCGGCTTAGCGCAACTGCCTCTTGGGTTCTACCGGTTTCTATCGCCTTACGCTTTTCTCGGTGGGCTCCTCATGCTTATCGCCGTGTTGCTTTTCGGCGATATGGGGAAAGGTGCTCAGCGCTGGCTAGATCTAGGCTTTATTCGCTTTCAGCCCTCCGAGTTAATGAAGCTTGCAGTACCTATGATGGTGGCTTGGTATATCAGTAAGTTTACGCTGCCCCCCCGTACCACACATATCGTTGTTGGGTTTGCTTTAGTGGTGGTGCCAACCATTCTTATAGCAAAACAGCCTGACTTAGGCACGTCACTTCTCATTGCAAGCTCGGGCATCTTTGCCATATTTCTGGCGGGAATGAGTTGGCGTTTAATTTCTGTAGTGGGCGCGTTAATCGGTGCTTTTGCGCCTGTCATGTGGTTCTTTCTTATGAAAGATTATCAAAAGCAACGCGTACTTACGTTCCTCAACCCAGAGAGCGATCCCTTAGGGTCAGGCTATCACATCATTCAATCGAAGATTGCCATTGGTTCAGGCGGGGTAGATGGCAAAGGTTGGCTGCAAGGTACTCAGTCTCAGTTAGAATTCTTGCCCGAGCGCCATACCGACTTTATCTTCTCTGTGTTCAGTGAAGAATTTGGCCTCACTGGGGTGATGTGTTTAATGGCGATTTATATATTTATTATATTAAGGGGCCTTATTATTTCTAGCCGCGCGCAAGACGCATACGCTAAGCTGCTTGGTGGCAGTATCACCCTCACCTTTTTTGTCTATGTGTTTGTAAACATGGGCATGGTATCGGGTTTACTTCCCGTTGTTGGCGTCCCCTTGCCTTTAGTCAGCTTTGGCGGCACATCCATGGTGACTTTGATGGCGGGATTTGGCATTCTTATGGCAATCGCCACTCAAAAACGTTTAATGTCTAGATAACCCGTATGTTGCGACATCTTATTTCGGTACTTGGGATACACAATGTGAATCGCGTAAACAAGCGATGCTATCGTTATTTGGCTATATTTGTTGCCGGTGCGTTTTTGGTAGGCTGCCAAAGTGCACCAAAACAATCTGGACGCTACACCCAGCACCAAGACTCTGCGCCAAAGTACGTTGCAAAAACGCCGGAAACGCTAGACGCTGTTCCTAAGTACGAAGCTTATAGAATGTTTAACAGTCGGCCCTACAAGGTGCTCGGGAAACATTATACGCCAATGCATAATGGCAAGGGCTACGAAGAAGTCGGTTTTGCAAGTTGGTATGGGCAAAAATTCCATGGCCACCTAACGTCAAATGGTGAAACCTATAACATGTTCGCTATGAGCGCGGCGCACAAAACCCTGCCCCTGCCGTCTTACGTTCGCGTAACCAATTTAGAGAATAATAAACAAGCCATTGTTCGCGTGAATGACCGAGGGCCATTTCACGAAAACCGAATTATAGACTTATCTTATGCTGCGGCAGTTAAACTAGGTTATCACAGTAAAGGCACAGCGAAAGTTAAACTCGAAGTTATCCATTTCGACGAACAAAATAATGTCACTGTAGGTAATGGCCCCACGGTATCTTATGACGAATACCTCGGTATTGCTGTTGAACCTTCAACGCAGGTAGCCAGTGCATCCCCGTCAAATAATGCACAGGAAGAGGCGGCGCCAGAGAAAGGCGATGGCTTATTAAAAGACGCTATTTACATTCAAGTTGCCGCATTGTCTAACGCAGCAAAGGCAAAATCTATATCTAACGTACTATCAGCGCTATACCAAATACCTGCCCACCTACCCGTTGATAATAACATCTATAAACTTCAACTTGGCCCGATTCACGATGAAGCGGTTGTGGCCGAAGTACTTCAGCAATTAAAACAAAATGGCTACCCTAACGCGTATGCTATAACACAGACTTTATAACCTAGGCTCTAAAACGCAAACCCTATACCGCAATATGGACCCGCTTTTATATCCACCTGTTGTGTTAGCGCCCTTTTTATTTACCCTACTTTTACTGTCTATGCCTATCGTAAAAAAGAGCAAAGATGGGCTTTTCTACTTTGCTGATGCATAACCCGTAACGCCCCATCGCCCATAAATCCACCGAGAATGTGTCAGCATTGTGTCATTCAACAGGCAATATCACGGTTTCTTCGCCTTAGACCTACTAAGACGTAAACTTTTTTGATAAAACCTAGTCTTATAAGCAGCCTTTCGTTAAGATCTCACGTTGCCTCTGCGATACAATGAGGCTGCAAAGACAGGATTCAGTTTCGAACTGAACTAAAGCTAAAAATGGGTAGTCTTGTTTCGCGGTCTTCGCGTTAATAAGGTAAGCTTTAACTCACACGGATATAACGGTCAAAGAAATTAGAACCATGCTCAGAATAATTCAACGCGCTAAACCGTCATTACTTTCATTTGCCTTTTTGGTGTTAGGGACATTGTTACATACAGCCAGTGCTGCTGTAGTCACTCCGCCTGCTCCATCAGTCGCTGCAGAAGGTTTCTTACTTACCGACTATGAAACAGGTCACGTCATCGCATCGAAAAACGCAGATATGCAGCTTGCACCAGCAAGTTTAACAAAGATCATGACCATTTATGTGATTGGTAAAGAACTTCAAGCGGGCAATATTAGCCTAGATGATGAAGTTACCATTTCTGAAAATGCATGGGCTAAGAAATTCCCAGATTCTTCAAAAATGTTTATTGAAGTGGGCACGCAAGTTTCCGTTAGCGACCTACTGCGCGGCATTGTAGTGCAATCAGGTAACGATGCCTGCGTTGCTATGGCTGAACATGTTGCAGGTTCGGAATCTGCATTTGCAAGCATGATGAACGCTCACAGCGCCTCGTTGGGTATGACAGCCTCTCATTGGGTAAATGCTCACGGATTACATGATCCTGACCACTACACCACCCCTCGTGACATGGCTATTCTTTCTCGTGCACTTATTGCCGAGACACCTGAAATGTACAAAATTTACAGTGAAAAAGAATTTACCTACAACGGTATTAAACAGTACAACCGCAATAGCTTACTGTGGGATAAAAGCTTAAATGTTGACGGTATCAAGACGGGCCACACCTCAGATGCAGGCTACAGCCTAATTACATCTGCTGAGCAAGGCGGCATGCGCCTAATTTCTGTGGTAATGGGTACTGATAGCGAACGTGCACGTAAAGTAGAAAACAAAAAACTACTTAAATACGGCTTCCGCTTTTACGAAACGCTTACCCCTTATCAAGCGGGACACAGTTTTGTCGCCCACCGCATTTACATGGGTGATAGAGAAACGGTAGACCTTGGAATTAATCAATCTACCCCCATTACTATTCCTCGCGGTCAAGCGGCGAATTTGGAAGCTAACTTTGAGTTAGACGACAAACTGGAAGCCCCGCTAGCTAAAGGTCAAGTAGTCGGTAAGCTATACCTACAGCTAGAAGGTGAAGACGTGGCAAGTTACCCATTGGTAACCCTTCAAGAAGTAAAAGAAGGTAGCTTCTTCAACCGCGCTAAAGACTACATTATGCTTCAGCTAGGCTTTGACGACGAGTAAAAGCAAACAGATGACTGCGCTTTAAAAAGCGAGTGATTAAAAAGCTAGTTGTGAAGCGGCCAGATTTGTTACAATCTGGCCGTTTTTTTATATGATATTTTAAGTACCAAGGATATCGCATGGATACCCGTTTCGACGAA
>MDTB01065504.1_pt1 | contig 11648 bp, 5 predicted proteins | sample 811161 | NCBI WGS metagenome assembly MDTB01 (sample SAMN05326650, study PRJNA326480) | marine metagenome | isolation source: seawater | place: Mediterranean Sea | collected 2009
TTCTTTTCATGAGCTAAAATAAATTAGATAAAATGTATTTTTGGTTGTAAACAAAATTGAATGATTGAATTTTTCGGTAATAAGAAAAAAAAGGTATATGTAGTTCAATCAACTTCAAAACTCCAAACATTTGATTTAGATAAACTTCGCTGGTTATTCAATAATGAGCCTAGAATTGAAGTCTCTGAAATTAAGGGAATTTTTTACGGCCCAAAATCTTCGATGGTGTCACCTTGGAGTACTAATGCTGTTGAAATTACCAGAATAATGGGAATTGAAAAAATTTTACGAATTGAAGAGTTTTTTAGTTTTCAGCATAATAAAAATTTTGATCCAATGCTCTTTACAGAATACAAAAAACTCGATCAAAATATTTTTGAAAATAGCATAGCTCCAGAAAAAATAAAGGAAATTAGTGATATCAATCTTTTTAATATTGAGGAGGGCCTTGCACTAAGTGTAGAAGAAATAGAATATTTAGAGGGTCTTTCAAACAAACTGAAAAGGAAACTAACAGATTCTGAGGTTTTTGGTTTTTCACAAGTCAATTCTGAGCACTGTAGGCACAAAATATTTAATGGTCAGTTTTTGATAGATGATAAGGTCAAAAAATTAAGTTTATTTGAAATGATAAAGAAAACATCTAGAATTAATCCCAATACAATTATTTCGGCATATAAAGATAACGTCGCATTTATAGAAGGACCCAAAATAGAACAATTTGCACCTTTAAAAGGAAACTTACCAAGTGAATATGTAAAGAAATCCTTTAAATCAGTTATTTCAATAAAAGCAGAAACACATAATTTCCCTACAACTGTCGAAGCATTTAATGGCTCAGCAACTGGGAGTGGAGGTGAAATTAGGGATAGATTGGCTGGGGGAAGAGGTTCCTTACCTCTTTCTGGAAGTGCCGTATATATGACCTCCTACACTGGATTACAGCATAAAAATTTGTTTAATTCAATATTTAAAAGAAAATGGCTTTATCAATCTCCAAGGGAAATTTTAACTAAAGCATCAAATGGAGCTTCTGATTTTGGTAATAAATTTGGTCAACCTCTAATCAACGGATCTATTTTAACTTTCGAGCATAAAGAGAATAAGGCTTTTTATGGATACGATAAAGTAATTATGCTAGCTGGAGGAATTGGGTTCGGTAAATCCGATCAGTCAAAGAAATTTAAACCTAAAAAAGGTGATAAAGTTGTAATTATTGGTGGTGACAATTACAGGATAGGTATGGGTGGAGCTGCAGTATCTTCATCAGATACTGGAAAATTTAAAACCCAACTTGAACTAAATGCAGTTCAGAGGTCTAATCCAGAAATGCAAAAAAGAGTTTCAAATGCAATTAGGTCAATGGTTGAAAGCTCAAATAACCCAATAGTTTCTATTCATGATCATGGAGCTGGAGGACATCTTAACTGCCTATCTGAACTACTTGAAGAATGTGGTGGGAAAGTAAATATTGATAATTTACCTATCGGAGACTCAACACTGTCTTACAAGGAAATTATCGGAAATGAATCTCAAGAGAGAATGGGTCTTATAATTTCTTCAAAAGATATAGAATTAGCATCAAAAATTGCAAAAAGAGAAAGGGCGCCTTTTTATGTTGTAGGAGAAGTTACCGGAGACAATAATTTTTCTTTTTTTTCAAATAAAAACAACGACACTCCCTTAAATATGAAGATAGGAGACTTAATTGGCAATTCTCCAAAAACGATAATTAAAGATCAAACGAGTAATAATATCTTTAAAGAGATTGTTTATGATAAAAATAAAATTGAAGAAAACATTGAAAAAATATTTCAACTTGAATCAGTAGGCTCAAAAGACTGGCTAACAAACAAAGTTGATAGATGTGTTACAGGAAAAGTTGCTCAGCAGCAGTGTGTTGGTGAGCTTCAACTACCATTAAGCAATTGCGGAGTAATGGCATTGGACTATAAAGGAAAAAGTGGAGTTGCTACTTCTGTTGGTCATTCACCACTTACTGGTTTAATTAATCCAAAAATTGGTAGTATTAATTCAATCGCTAAATCACTTACAAACATAATTTGGGCACCTCTGGAAAAAGGACTAGAAAGTATTTCTTTGTCAGCCAATTGGATGTGGCCTTGTAAAAATAAAGGTGAAGACCATAGACTCTATCTGGCAGTTGAGGCATGTTCAACTTTTGCAATCAATTTAGGAATTAACATACCTACCGGAAAAGATTCATTATCAATGACGCAAAAATATGATAAAATGAATGTTTTGTGTCCAGGTACTGTTATTATTACCGCAGCTGGAAACTGTTCTGATATTACTAATATCATATCTCCTGTTTTAAATGAAAAAGGAGGAGATATATATTATATTGATATGTCTAATGATAACTTTTATTTAGGAGGATCTGCATTTGCTCAAATTCATAAATCAATAGGTAAAAAAGCACCAACAATAAAAGATTATTCATATTTCAAAAAGGCATTTAATATAATTCAAAAACTAATTAATGATAAAAAAATATCATCAGGACACGATATTGGTTCCGGAGGATTAATAACTACTCTCTTGGAAATGTGTTTCTCTAGCTTAGAAATAGGTATGCATATAGATTTAGATGAGTTAGAAGAACAAGACACTTCAAAAGTATTCTTTTCAGAAAAAATAGGATTGATACTTCAATCAAAATTTGATATTAAATCAATATTAAAAAAAGAAAAAATCAAATGCATAAGAATAGGTAGTATAGTGAAAAAACCTATTTTAAAAGTAAAAAATCACTCTCAGTTATTAGAACTTCAAATTTCTAAATACAGAAAAAAATGGATGAAAATTTCATCCAAAATGGAACAATTTCAAACTAAGGAAAATTTTGCTAAAATAAGGGCAGAAAATATTGTAAAACAACCACTAAAATTTAAATTTCCTTCTGGGTTTAGTGGTATTTACCCAAAGAAAAAAAAATATACCATTAATGCTGCGGTTTTAAGGGAAAAAGGTAGTAACTCTGAGAGAGAAATGGCCTATCTAATGGACATGTGTGGATTTAAAGTCAGAGATGTTCATATGACAGATATAATTGAAGAAAGAGAAAATTTAAAAGATATTCATTTTCTGGTTGCAGTTGGTGGGTTTTCAAATTCTGATGTTTTAGGTTCAGCTAAAGGATGGGCAGGTGCATTTAAATACAATTCTAACGCAAAAAAGATTATAACTGACTTCTTTAATCGTAGTGACACTTTGACTCTGGGCGTATGTAATGGGTGTCAACTATTTATTGAATTGGGGATGATTAACCCTAATGATGAAAAAAAACCTAAAATGGAATTTAACAACTCAGGTAAATTTGAATGTATATTCTCGCCAGTACGAATTAAAGAAAGTAGCTCTATAATGATGAAAAACCTTGAGGGGACTATCCTTGGCATTTGGTCTGCGCATGGGGAGGGAAAGTTTTCTTTTCCATATGAAGAGAAAAAATATGAAATCTCAGGGAAATATTATTATGAGAAATATCCTTCAAATCCTAATGGTTCAGATTTTAATACAGCTATGCTATGCAGCAAAGATGGTAGACACCTAGTAATGATGCCTCACCTAGAGAGATCAACGTTCCCCTGGAACTGGGGTCATTATCCAGAAAATAGAAAAAATGATACAGTAAGCCCCTGGGTAATTGCATTTGAAAATGCTTATAAATGGTTAATCAATCATAAATAAATTTAATTTAAAAATTAATATTTTTAAATTGTGTTGTGAAAAAACCAAAACGGCTCTTTGACTTTTTAGAGTATCAGCTCAATAATCCCCTTGATAAGTCAATTAACACCAAATATGACGGGAAATGGGAATCCTTGAGTACTCATGATTTTTTTGAAAAAGTTCAAATTGTTTCAAGAAAATTAATTGAAATTGGTATAAAGAAGGGAGACAAAATAGCTTTAATCTCAACTCAAAACAGAACTGAATGGTGTATAGTTGATAACTCAATTTTACAAATCGGAGGAGTAACTGTACCTATATATCCAACAATTTCCGAAAAAGAATATCAATATGTTTTAAATCATTCTGAAAGTAAAATATGCTTTGTTTCTGATAAAGATGTATTCGATAAGATTCATAAAATAAAGGACAAAACAAAATTGAAAAAAATTTATTCCTTTGAGGAATTTCAAAATTGCTCAAATTGGAATCTTTTATTTGAAAATGATAACAAATCACTACAAGGCAAGGTTAATATAAAAAAGGAAGAAGTTATACCTGATGATTTAGCAACTATAATATATACTTCCGGAACAACAGGTGTCCCCAAAGGAGTAATGCTTACACATAGAAATATAGTTTCCAATATATTATCAGCATCTACAAGGTTACCTCCTATGGAAAACAAAAATAAGGCTCTAAGTTTTTTACCCCTATGTCATATTTTTGAGAGAATAATTATTTACATGTATTATTACAGTAGAGTTGAAATTTATTTTGCTGAATCACTAGAAACTATTTCAGAAAATCTAAATGAAATAAGACCATTTTATATGACAGCCGTACCTAGACTGATTGAAAAAATATTTGATAAAATAGAAGGTAAAGCTGAGGAATTGAGAGGAGTAAAAAAAAGTTTATACAAATGGTCTATTTCAATTGCTGATAAATTTGATATTGAAAAACAAAATAGAATTTTTTACAACATTAAGCTTATGATAGCTAGATTTTTGGTCTTCTCAAAATGGAAAAATGCACTGGGGGGGAAGCTAGAATTAATTTGTTCTGGGAGTGCTCCTCTTCAACCTCGACTTGCAAAAATTTTTACAGCTGCGGGAATTAAAATTATGGAAGGTTATGGACTTACCGAATCATCTCCAGTAATATCAATTAGTGAACCTATAAAAGGTGGAACAAAATTTGGATACGTAGGAAAAATCATTGAAGGAATAGAGGTAAAAATCGCTAAAGATGGTGAAATTTTATGTAAAGGGCCTAACGTGATGAAAGGATACTACAAGAATTCAAAATTAACATCAGAAACAATCAAAAATGGTTTCCTTCATACAGGTGACATAGGAAAAATAGACAAAGATGGATTCTTAAAAATTACAGATAGAAAAAAACAACTTTTTAAAACATCGGGAGGGAAATACATAGCTCCTCAAGTAATTGAAAATAAAATGAAAAGATCGCCATTTATAGAACAAATAATGGTCATTGGTGAAGGTGAAAAAATGCCAAGTGCCATAATTCAGCCGGATTTTGAATATATTAAAAAATGGTTACAAAAAAATAAATTTAATTTTTTAGATGATTTTAAAAACATTTGTAAAAAAGAAGAATTGTTAATCAAAATTACCCGTGAGATAGATAAAATAAACGAAGAATTTGGTGATTGGGAAAGAATTAAAAAGTTTGAACTGACTCCTCAGATTTGGTCAATTGAAAATGGCCTTTTGACTCCTACTATGAAACTTAAGAGAAAATCAATACTTAAAAAATTTATTCATTTAAAAGAAAAAATTTATACTTAGATTTTTTTAAATAAATTATTCAAGAATAGTATTCCTGCATAATATTTTTTGTTATTTTTATTCAAAAATTACTTTGAAAAAGGAAACTATTGAGTATGCATTGAGGACTACATGGCAACAAATTACTAACATGTATAACGAGAAAGCTTTGAGATATGGTGGAACCATGACCATGGCTTTTACTCTATTGAGTGTTGATGCTGAAGGAACACCTTCTACAACTTTGGGGCCAAAAATGGGTATGGAAAGTACAAGTTTGTCAAGACTTATTAATACAATGGAGGAAAGAGGACTTATATCAAGAAAACCTAACCCAGAAGATGGCAGGGGTGTGCTTATTTATTTAACCAAAAAAGGGAAACAAAAAAGAGATCTTTCAAAAAAAATTGTGCTAGAATTTAATAATGGTCTTGAAAAAAAAATTGACAAAAGAAAAATAAAAAACTTTTATGAAGTTATTACAGCTATTAAAAATCAAATTGAAGAAGAGCAAGCCTTAAATTATTTTTAAAAATATGAAAACAATATACGAAAAAACGGTAAAAGGATCCGAATTTATAATTAAGGAGTTAACTCCCGAAAAAACTTTTACACCAGAAGACTTTAGTGAAGAACAAATTCTTATGAAAGACTCCGTCAAGGAGTTTGTTGATAGAGAAATAATTGCTGAAAGATCTAGATTTGAAAATAAGGACTATGAATATACCAAAGAAGTAATGAAAAAGGCTGGCCAGTTGGGATTTTTGAGTGTTGGGGTGCCTGAAGAATACGGTGGAATGGGTATGTCTTTTACTTCTACAATGCTCGTTTGTGAATATATTTCAGGTGCTAATGGATCATTTTCAACAGCCTTTGGGGCTCATACTGGTATAGGGACAATGCCCATAGTTTTGTACGGAAATGAAGATCAAAAATCAAAATACGTTCCAAAGTTAGCTTCAGGAGAATGGTTTGGCTCCTACTGTTTAACTGAACCTGGTGCCGGGTCAGATGCTAATTCAGGAAAAACATTAGCTAAATTGTCAGATGATAAAAAGTATTATTTAATTTCTGGTCAAAAAATATGGATATCCAATGCTGGTTTTGCTAATCTTTTTATAGTTTTTGCAAGAATAGGTGATGATAAGAATATTACTGCTTTTATTGTTCCAGTTGATCTAAAAAATGGAATTACTCTAGGTGAGGAGGAGGAAAAGCTAGGTATAAGAGCATCTTCAACTAGACAAGTTTTTTTTAATGATACAAAAGTTCCAGTCCAAAATATTCTGGGTAAAAGAGGAGAGGGTTTTAAAATAGCTATCAACTCACTAAATGTTGGAAGAATAAAACTTGCAGCAGCTACAATTGAAGGTCAAAGATACGTTACTACACTGGCAGTTCAATATGCAAATCAAAGAGTTCAATTTAAGTCCCCAATTTCAAGCTTTGGAGCCATTCAAAGCAAAATTGCTAGTATGGCAACTTATTGTTTTGCAACTGAGTCTGCTACATATAGAGCTGCAAGTGATATTGAGAACAGAATCAATCAGCTTAAAAACAATGGAACTTCTTCTCAAGAATCTGAATTAAAGGGTTTTGAAGATTTTGCTGTAGAGTGTTCTATTCTGAAAGTAGCAGGTTCCGATAATGGTCAGATTTGTGCAGACCATGGTATTCAAATTTTTGGTGGGATGGGTTATTCCTGTGATTCACCAATGGAAATGGCTTGGAGAGATTCGAGGATTGCAAGAATTTATGAGGGTACAAACGAAATAAATAAAATGCTTTCAATAGCAATGCTTTTAAAAAAAGCATCTAAAGGAGAAATAGACTTAATAACTAACTCCAATGAAATTTTAAATCAAATAAGAAAGGATGTAAATATTTATGATTTTAATTTTTCACAAGAAAAAAGTTTAAATCAGGAGCAACACTTAATTGAAAATTTAAAAAAAGTATTTCTCATATTAATAAACTTAAGTTTTCAAAAATATGGTACAAAGTTAGAATATCAACAGCAGGTACTTATGAATATCGCTGATATACTCATTGATATCTATCTGGCTGAGTCAGTTTATTTAAGAGTTTCTAAAAATTTAAACAAATTAGATAAAGAAAAAAAGATTGTTCAAGAAAGTGTAGTTAAACTCTATACTTATGAATCTACTCAAAGAGCAATATCGTCTTTTAAAGAAGTTGTATTAAATATCACTAAGAGTGATGATCACAAGGACATGATAGAAATAGTAAACAATCTTTTATCTTATATAGATAACCCTGATGTTATTGAATTGAGAAGAATCATTGCAAAACATGTAATAAAGAAGAATGAATACCCGTTTTAATATTAATTAAAAGTAATTATCAGTTTGTAATCTATTATATTGTCCCCTCCTATTCCTTCTGTAAATACTAAAGTCAAAGGTTACAAAAAGTTCAAAAATACTTGGAGAAAATACTGCACCAGGTGATTGAAAAGGAAAGTTATATAAAATTCCGAAATCAAAATTTTCAACTGCTAAGCCAATTGAAACCCCAACATTGTTAAGGGCAAAAGTATTTAAAGAAGAGGCCTGCTGGCTAAGACCAAGAGAAAACTCTCCTAATTGGAAATCTTGGGATAGATAAATTAAAACAGAGTCGCCAAACTTTGTGAATGAGCCGTAAGCAAATAGATAAGAATACCTTGGCAAATATCTCCTCTCGTAGGGATTGATATCAAATTCATATGCTCCTTGAACAGATATTTTAATTGGTTTCTCAAAAGGTATCTCTTTATTGAATGAGGTGTTCGGTTTGTTTAAGTGTTTTAAAGTTAATCCAGCCATAAATTTTTCGGAGTGAAGCATAAAAGATGCACCTAAATCAAGATAATTAACATTACTAATTACTGGTGCTAATCTATCTATAGATTCTGTGTTTATAAATCCTGTAGTTGTATTTAGTTGATCTTCAAATATCAAATTAGCAGGGTTTACTGCAGAACTACCAAAACCCAAAGTTACGGCAGGTAAAAAGAAGAGGTCATTATCAAATTGTAACTTATATACGTATGATAAATTTGCTAGGTTGATTGTTAGCCCTGTGTTTTGAATTTTAAATGAGTTGACATCCAAACCAAGACTAAAATCTAAATTATCAAATGAAATTGCTCCATAAACATATTTATTATCCATTTTATCAAATTCGTTTAATTTCATTTGGTTGTAAAGAACGCCAACTTTGTTTAAACTGTTAAAACCAAAGTAGCTTGGATTTGTTTTTTGCATAAACCTAGAATGATTAACAATATAGTCATCTTGTCCAAAGAAAAAACAATTGTTAATGGTAACTAAAAAGATAATTAATAGATATTTTATTTGCTTGATCTTTATCATTTAATTAAAATAAATGTTCCACTTTTTTCAACTTCTGTCTCACCATCCAAAAGTAAACCTTTTGCAGTATAAATGTAATATGGAGAATACGGAGCAAAGTTTCCGTCCCATCCATCAATAGAGAAACCTTTAATATTATTGATGTCTGCCTCTTCTTTAAACTCATTGTAAATTACATTTCCTCTAAAGTCATAAACTGTAAAAGTCATATTACTAAAGCCACTAAATAATGGTCGGAAATAGTCATTTACAAGATCTTTGTTTGGTGTAAATACATTTGGAACCATTATGTTATAACCTTTACCGACCGAAATAGGTATAGTTATCTCTTCTGAACATTCTATATCGTTGTATATCCTTAATGTCGCAAAATACGTTCCTGAAATTCCATAAGTATGACGGACAGTAATTACACTATCAACTAAGGTAGGAACAAGTTCTGGAGGTGAATTATCTCCAAATAACCACTCAGATTTTACATACGGATCTGTAGATGTGTTTTTAAATGTTACTTCTTCCCTGGCAAGAATTACTGATGACGCTTCATAATTAGGGGAAGTGTACTCAAAGTTTGGCTCACCTATTCCCCTATTAACCTCAGTTGTTATCCAACATCCTTCTTCATTTACAACTCTAAAATCAGCTGTCTCTACTGCATTCACAATTGCAACAGACCAAGACCTGTCACTTAGCCTTACAACGTCCGAAGAAGGAATTAAAATATCATTGTAATAAAAACTTAAATTACCATCATTATTATCAAAAATATCTATTGTTAATCTACCTTGTTGACCTACGCATAAATCTTCATCAACAAACGGACCATTCATTATATATAATTCTCTGTTTGGAGAAACTTGAATAATTTCCTCGTAATAAGTATAGTTAGTTGTATTAGCACATCCTGTTAATGACTGTGAGCTAATGATTACCTTGTAATTTCCAGGGAGCAAATTATCTAAAGATGTTCTGTTGTCATATTCGGTTAGAGGTCTATAACCTGGACTTACCGGGTCATTTAAATAACGTGGATCTTCAATATACCAATTAATTGATCTTGGGAGTTGACCACCAGTAACTTGAATGCCGATTTTACCGTTTAGTCCACCACCAGTACAATCAGGAGGAAGTGACTTAACCAAACTACCAACATTATTTGGATCAGCTAAATTACCTTCTGTTGCAATTGGTTCCACTACATCATCTACTTCAATAGTTACTTGGTTTGCTCCTGCAGGGTCACAAGAACAGTAAGAATGTGAATTTTGGTCAATTATTCTCAAGCAGTATGTTCCTGGATAAGCAGGATCAACAGTTTCTCCATAAAAAATCTGAGTAGCCGCAGTAGGATCAGTTGGGGTGTATGTCCATTGGAATTCATAGGTTGGAACACCATTTATAATGTAAGGAACACCTCCAATTGCAGATGCAGTTATTCCTCCATCAACTGCACCAGTACATACATCTGTCTCAAAGACAGTTTCACCATCGTATTGAATTGGTAAAAATTCCTCTACAGTAAAGAAGAATACTTCTTGACATGGAATAAGTGTCCCAGTGACATTTTCTGTAATTGTTAAGGTATACTCACCAGAGGGAAGATTTCTAAATCTATATGTAAATCCAGGCCTCTCTAAAGATGGCTGAGTTGGCAATCCAAATAAATTTGAATTACCTGTCAAGTCGACGTTGGAACCATCTGGACCAATTAACTCGATATTAAACCCATTGTATGCAGTTGTTCTTCGAACACTAGATGAAATACTAAAGAATATATCATTAGAATATCCTCCAGTAGTAGCTAGCCAATCGATTGTTCCGGAGGGTTCAGGATAATTTTTACAAGTTCCTTCAGATACTTCCGGAATATTTTCAATTACTCTAAAATTTGAAACAGAAAGAGTACTTTCTGAAATAACAACGTTTCTTGTAATAAATTCATTGCCATCACATGTAGAAACTCTTCCGTCAGTTGCAATGGCTCTGTAAACTCCACTTGATAGTCCAGTCACTACTGCATTACCTCGCTGAGCTGTTATTTCAACCCAACTGTCAGTTGTTGAAGTAGCTGTTTGGACTGTAGTACCAGAAGCAGTCGCAGAATAAACAGCTGAAGTGGTTATATTTTTCTTTTCATACCATTTTATCTCAAGAGGTGGAATAGCATTAGTAATAGTAAGTGAAATTTCACTCTCGCTATTTCCACATCCTGGTTGAGTAACTTCCAGATCTATAATTAATTGTTGATTGTTTTTTTCTTCAATTGTAAATGTCCCATTGGCGATTTCACAGGTGGTTGTGTTATTAACAGAAATTATGTACTGATATGTATCTGCTTGCCTGATGTTGGTAACAGTTACAGGTCCATTCCCTGTCAATGTTTGATAATACTCATATGGTCTACTATTTGCTCTTATATATAGTTGGGCTGGATTTGAAGAAGACAAGTCACCTGCAACATCACTTGGATTCACGGTAAATGTAACCTCACCAGAAGTGTTTGCAGAACAATCAATATCCTTACTATCGACGTCTACTGTATAAGTATATACTTCAGGGAATTCGTAAGTAAATGTTACTTGTTGAGAACAGCCGAAATTATCAACTATTTCCGCTGAAGTAATACTTCTTTGAAGAGGGTTAGAGATATTTATATTACTAAAGATGACTCTAGAAGAAGCTCCTGAGCTAGCAGAGAGAACTCCACCATTTAAGTTTATTGTATATGGTAGAGCTAAAGCATTACCTCCACTTACGCCAAACTCTAATCTACCCCCAA
>MDTB01186959.1_pt1 | contig 11648 bp, 11 predicted proteins | sample 811161 | NCBI WGS metagenome assembly MDTB01 (sample SAMN05326650, study PRJNA326480) | marine metagenome | isolation source: seawater | place: Mediterranean Sea | collected 2009
AAATTTTTAAAAAATCTGAGTTAATTGTTAAAGTAAAAGAACCTCAAATGAGTGAAGTTAAAATGATAAGAGAAAATCAAATCATTTATACTTACTTGCATTTAGCCGCCGCAAAAGAACTTACTGAAGGATTGATTAAATCTAAATCAATATGCATTGCATATGAAACTGTTACAGATGATAATGGTCGACTTCCTTTACTAGCACCTATGAGTGCCGTAGCAGGAAGAATGTCAATACAAGCTGGTGCACACTCACTTGAAAAAAATCAAAAAGGAAGAGGTTTATTATTAGGAGGAGCACCTGGAGTCGAGCCAGCTAATGTAGTAATTTTGGGTGGTGGCGTTGTTGGAGAAAACGCAGCAATTATAGCAACTGGAATGAAAAGTAAAGTTTACGTAGTAGATAAATCTAAAGACAGATTGAAACAGTTGCATGAATTATTTGGAGATAAAATTATAGCAGCAGAAAGTGATAAAATAGATCTTAAAAAACTGGTATCAGAATGTGATTTACTAATTGGCGGTGTTCTAATACCAGGTGCAGAGGCGCCAAAATTAGTTTCTAAAGAAATGATTAAGTCCATGAAAAGAGGTTCAGTCGTTGTAGATGTTGCAATTGATCAGGGAGGGTGTATAGAAACTAGTAAACCAACCACACACGCTGATCCAACCTATACCGTTGATGATGTAGTGCATTATTGCGTTGCTAATATGCCTGGTGGAGTCCCTCGTACTTCTACAATGGCATTAAATAAAGCGACTTTACCTTTACTAATTAAAATAGCTGACCAGGGTTACAAAAAGACACTCTTATCAGATAAAAATTTCTTAGCAGGGTTAAACATTTTTAAAGGGAAAATAACGTGTAAAGGGGTTGCTGAGGCCTTTAAAATAAAATATTTCCCTCCAGAAGATGTGATAACAGCTTAAGCCCAAAGCGGTCTCTATTTCTATAAAAAAGTTTATATTTATTGGAAAAATTTTCCTAAACCACCCAATGTGAACTAAAAATATATTATAATATTATTCAATATATGCTTTAATGTTAAAAGTATGAGCGCACAGCCTAATGAAAAAGATGTTAATCACTACTCCTGGCTTGAAAATCCAAATAGTCGCAAAAAGAGAGTTGATGTAAATGATTTGGTATCAAAAATGAACGAAGATAAAAAAAGAGACAGAAAAAATAGCGTCATATTAGGCGCTGCAGCGGTATCAGCGGTGACGGTTTTTGGCATAATATTAACACTATAGTAGTTTCTCAATTATAAATTTCAGTTTTAAGGATATTTCAATTTAACACAATCAAAAGCATTGATATAAATTATCAATGAAAATAAAGAATTGTAGGATATGTAATTCAAACAAATTAATTAAACTATTTTCTTTGGGCAATTTATGTTTTACAGGTAAATTCCCTTATATAAATCAAAAAATTAAAAAGAAACCAATACAAGTGGTACTTTGCAAAAAATGTGGTTTGGTACAGCTAGGCCACAGGTTTGATCTTAAATACCTATATGGACCAGACTATGGTTATAGAACTGGTATTAACAAAACAATGCTTGATCATGTAAAATTAATTGTAAAAAAACTTTCAAAATTGACCAATTTAAATAATAAAGATCTTGTACTTGATATTGCAAGTAATGATGGCTCTTTATTAAATTTTTATAAAAAAGATATTTGTACATTTGGCATTGATCCTATTCTTAAAAAATACAGAAAAAATTATAAAAACATAAATTATAAAGTAGAGAATTTTTTTTCTTTCGAAAAAATAAGAAAATTTACAAAAAAAAAATTTAAAATAATTACAGCTCTTTCTGTATTTTATGATGCTGAAAACCCAAATAAATTTATAAAAGATGTAAAAAAAATATTATCCGATGATGGTGTATTCGTAGTAGAATTCGCGGACTTAGCCTCAATTTTAAAGTATAAAATGTTCGACACAGTTTGCCATGAACATTTAGAGTATTACAGCACTGAGGTAATTAAAAATTTATGTAAAAAGCACTCTCTTAAAGTATTTGATATAATTCAAAATGATATGAATGGTGCAAGCAAACAATATTATATTTCTCATACAAATTCAAAATACAAAATTAATCACAAAACTATAGATAGGATATTGAATAATGAAAAACTCCTAAAATTAAAAGATGTAAAAACTTACAAAAAATTTATGCATTCAATCAATAAATCTAAGAATCAACTTATGGAAAAGCTTAAGACATTCGTTAATAAAGGAAAAAGAATTCATTGTTATGGCGCATCAACGAAAGGAAACGTTTTACTACAATATTACGGTATTAATAATAAAATTGTAGAATTTGCAGCTGAAAGAAATAAATTAAAATATAATTTATTTACACCAGGATCAAAAATTAGAATTATTTCTGAAAAACTATCAAGATCACTTGAACCAGATTATTATTTAGTTTTGCCTTGGCATTTTAAAAATGAAATTTTAATGAGAGAAAAATTTATGAGAAAAAAAGGAGTTAAATTTATATTTCCACTTCCAAATCTTAAAATTATTTAATCATATAACTTTTTAACAAGTGATTCAAAGTGGCTTTGAAAATAAAAATCATATGCTTTATATCCGTTAGGATAGACTAAAGGAAAATTAGGCCCGGACTCTAAAAGCCTCGGAACTTTTAGAGCTTCTGCTAAAGCGTAACCAAAAGATAAATTTCCTATAAATAATTTTGAACCTTTAATAATTGAGGCTAATTCCAAAAAATCATTGCTCTCGTAATGTTCAAGGTTGACTATTTTCTCTTTTAAATTCTTGTACTCATTTTCTAAACCTAAGAAAACAATTTTATTGTAAGAACTTAAAAAAGAATAATCTATTTGATCATTTTGCCTCCTAAGACTTCTCATAATTACTATAGAATTTTTATATTTTTCATTTGAAGGTACGTTTAAGTAAGTCTCTGATAAATCTGGAAAAGTTCCAGTGAGATGAGAATACCATCTAACCGAGTCTATGTTAAAATTAATTGGCAATTCTCTAAAAAAGTTTAAATCAATATCTATTTTTTGATTACTGAAAGTTTCAACTTTATGAAGAAATCTTTGTTGTTTTAACAGTGGGATTAACTTCAAGATAGAATTTCGAGTTAGATAAACATCACCAGAGGGATGATCTTTAGAAATAGCATGATTAGGGATCTTTTTATTACTTTGTATGTATAAATGACAATTTTTTGTTCTTGATAATAGTTTTATAGTTGGCAAAGAATTTATAATATCCCCTAGATGACCATAATGAAGAAATGAAATTGTATTTTTGCTTTCTATACTTTTGGAAAACTCATTTATTTTTGGTATTATATAGTTTTTGTATCTTTCACTATTTGAGCTTTTATTTTTTTTTAAAAAATTAAAGAAAAATTTTTTCACAATAAAAATTACTAGTAGCCTTCTTTTTCAACAAATTCGAGATCTGATCTCACCATATCTTCAACTAATTTTTTAAAACTATATTTTGGTTTCCATTTAAGTTCTTTTTTTGCTTTTCTACAATCACCTAACAAGCTATCCACTTCAGATGGTCGATAAAGATTTTTTTCTATTTTTACAAATTTTTTATAATCTAGATCAACTAATTTAAACGCTAATTTAGCAAAATCTCTTACAGAGTATTGTAATCCTGTACTTATTACATAATCTTCTGGTTTTTTTTTGTTTAACATAAGCCACATTGCTTCAACATAATCTTCTGCATGCCCCCAATCTCTTTTTGCATCCATATTTCCCAGTTTTAACTCTTTTTGAAGACCAAATTTTATTCTTGCTACTGCATGAGTAATTTTTCTCGTCACAAATTCAAAACCTCTTCTTGGAGACTCGTGATTAAATAAAATCCCACTACAACAAAACATTTTATATGCCTCTCTGTAATTTCTAGTTAAATCAAAACCTGCGACCTTTGAAATTCCATATACCGACCTTGGATAAAAGGGAGTTTTTTCTGTTTGAGGCACTTGTCTAACTTTTCCATACATTTCAGAAGAGCCAGCAAAGTAAAATTTGGTTTTTGGGGAGAATTCTTTTAGCGCAGATAAAATATAATGAGTTCCATTTATGTTAGTATTCAGTGTAGAAAATTCATCTCTAAATGAATAATCAATATAACTTTGTGCACCTAAATGATAAACCTCATCAGGCTTTATTCTCTGAATGATTTTTGCCATACTGGCATAGCTTTCTAATGAAGCAGGATGTAAGGTAATTTTTTCAAGCATATGTCGTAACCTCCATAGCCTATGATTAATATCTTCTGAAGCGACTCTTCTAACTAAGCCGTGGACTCTGTAATTCTTTTTTAATAACAACTCAGCTAAATAAGAACCATCCTGGCCAGTTATTCCTGTAATTAAAGCTCTTTTAGGCATTATATATTTTAGTTAATTAATGTTATTAATAATATTAAATTGATTTACATTATTAAAAAAAAATTACAATTGCTATTTAAAAAGTTCATTTATGGACTTTTTAAATTATTTTACGGAGAAATAAGAGACTTTAGACCATTAAAAAATGATTTAAATTCAAAACTTCTAGCCTCAAAAATTGACAATCAGCATGATTATAAAATATATGTCATTAATAAGGCGAGACTTTACACCGATACCATAAATGATACTGCTATAATTCAGGATGATAAAATTATTGAAGGACCGTCTTTTCAAATTAGAAAAACGAAATTTGATGCAATAAATAAGAATATCGTTTTAACAAAGGGTACTCCAAGATTAAAAAAAAAATTAAAAGGTAAGGTATTTTCTTTACTTACAGGTGGTGGGGGAAATAATAATTATTGGCATTGGTTATTCGATGTTTTACCTAGATTTAAAATTTTAGAAAATATCCAAAATCTGAGTGATATAAATTATTTCCTTTTACCAAATTTAAAAAATAAATTTCAAATTGAAACATTGGATATAATAGGAATACCTAGAGATAAAAGATTGTCCAGTATAAAACAGAGACACATCGAATGCGATCAAATTATTGTTTCAGATCACCCTTATGTAATTAAAAACGATGCATCTAATGAAATTCAAAATTTACCAATGTGGATAATTAATTGGTTAAAAAAAACTCTTATTAAAGATAAATTATTAAGTGATAAAAATTTTCCAACTAATATTTATATAGATAGAAGTGACTCTCATGCCAATGTTGCAAACTTAAGAAAAATAATAAATGAAAAAGAGGTAGTAAATTGCTTAAAAGAAAGGGATTTTGAAATTATTATACTCTCATCTTACTCATTTAAAGATCAAATGAAATTATTTTATAATGCAAAAAATATAGTTGGGTTACACGGAGCCGGTTTCGCAAATGTCATTTTCAGTAAACCAGAGTTAAAAATACTTGAACTCAAACCAGCAGGTGCAGGTAAAATGTGTGAAAACCTAATAAAAAAATGCAACGTAAATTATGATTGTATTTCTGTAAAACCTGAAAAATTTGATTTAAATAATCAAATGGGACATATAAAAGTGAATTTAAATGAATTAGAAAAAAAATTATAAATGAAAAGGTATTTCAGCGTTGAAATTTTAAGATTTTTAACTTCTTTAAGTGTTTTACTATACCATTATAGACACTTTTTTGATCCATTAAATATACTTTCTGATAACGATTACGAGATTGTAAAGTTTAAATTACCTTTTTATAATTTTATTGACTGGTTATATTCGTATGGTTTTTATGGAGTGCATGTTTTTTACACTATATCTGGTTTTGTTTTTGCCCATGTATATTTGTCGTCAAAAAAAAACACTTCGTTTAAAGAATTTTCTATAAATAGAGTCGCTAGGCTTTATCCACTTCATTTTGCAACTTTATTATTTGTTGCTTTATCTCAATTTCTTTATTTTACAAATTACGGAGATTTTCAATTTAAATATTTTAACGATTTATATCATTTTTTTCTTCAATTATTTTTTATTTCTTCTTGGGGTTTTGAAAGCGGACACTCATTTAATGCACCTATTTGGAGTGTCTCAGTAGAGATTGGTATATATATTCTGTTTTTTTGCTTAATAAAAATACTAAAAAAATATCAATTGAAATTATTAATTTTTGTATCAGTGATACTTATTCTAATTGATAAGTCAAAAATTTTTGACACGCTATTTTTAGAATGTGCAAGACTATTTTTTTCAGGTTCGATAATCTATTTTTTAATTAGTTATAATACAAAAAAATAATTTTTATGATTTTAAGTTTACTTTTGTTAGGATTTTCATTTATGGGAAATTTTAAAACATTTCTATTTTGTCCTTCATTATTATTATTTTTCTTAAGCTTTGAAGATTTTATTAAAAGAGAAAATATAAAAAATAGCTTTAGTTTTCTAGGAAATTTAACATACGGTCTTTATTTACTGCATGTCCCATATCAACTCTCAATTATTTATTTATTTGACATTTTATCAATTAAGATAAATTTATTTAATAACGCTATTTTCTTTTTTGCTTATTTTTTATCATTAGGTTTTATAGCAAGTATAGTATTCAGTCTGTATGAAAAACCGTTGAATAAAATAATTAGAAAAAGATTATTGAATGTATAAAAAAAATACTATAATTCTTTATAAATGGCGAGGTAGCTCAGTTGGTTAGAGCACAGGACTCATAAGCCTGGGGTCGGCGGTTCGAATCCGCCCCTCGCTACCATCTAATTTAAAAAAGTTATGAAATTATCTGTAATAATTATCTCATTTAAAAGCGATCATTTACTTGAAAAAATAATCAAAAAATTTCCAAAAAAATACGAAATTTTAGTAGTTGAAAATTCATTGCAAAAAAATACTAAACAAAAATTAGAGAATAAATACAAAAATTTAAAAGTAATTATACCAGAAAAAAATTTGGGATATGCAAAAGGTTTTAATTTAGCCTTAAAAAAAAGTAAGAATAATTTCGTAATAACTATAACACCCGACGTGAAGATTGAAAAAAAACTTATATTAGACTTAGAGAAAATAATTCAAAATTTTAAAAATTTTACTTTAATGGCTCCAGAATATAGAAATGACAAAATATATAAAAATTACTCTCCAATTAAAAAATCATCATTAAATAATATAAATTTAAAAAGCTATAAACTACTCCAAGTAAAGGAAATTGATTGGTGTTTCTGTATTTTAAATAAACAAAAATTTAAAAATAAAAAAATATTAGATGAAAATTATTTTTTATATTTCGAAACTATGGATTTATGTAAGACTCTTTATAAATACCATAAAAAAATGTATATTGTAAAAAATCTCAAATTTGATCATCTTGGAACAAGTTCAACAAACAAAAAGTTTAACTACGAGATTCAAATTAATAGAAATTGGCATTATAGCTGGTCAAAATTTTATTATTTTAAAAAAAATTATAATTACTTTTTTGCTATTAAAAAGGTCATACCTAATATAGCTCAAAGTATTAAAGGAATAATTTTATCTTTAATACTATTTAAATTTTCTCATATTAAACTTCATTTATCGGGTTTAAAAGGGATTTTAAGTAGTATTTTATTATTGAAATCTTATTTTAGACCAAATGTTAATTAAAATTTAATATTTAAATGAATAACTTGAAAATGTATTGTTTGACCTTAGAGCCAAACCATCTCGATTTCATAAAAAAAATGAATTATATACCCGTTGGTTTAGGGGAAAAGAATTTTCCGAAAGATTGTATTAGTGATAAAAGTGGAAAAAATATTTCTAAAAAAAACAAATATTATGGTGAATATTCATTTCATTATTGGTTATGGAAAAACTACTTAGATCAAATTAATGAAAATTGGATTGGATTTTGCCAATATAGAAAGTTTTGGTCATTAGATTTTACTCCAAATAATGAGTTAAATTTAAACAATTTGGAAAAAAAAATCTTAAAAAAAATACCAGATGAGTTTAATAAGTTTGATGTTATTCTTGGAAACCCTTTTTTTGTAAACCAAAGAAAAATAATGAAATTTTTAAAAAATGGTTTTCCTTTAGTAGCATCTAATCCCAAGGTATTATTTAGTGAAAAGGCTAGAAATATAAAATTTCATTTCGATTTAATGCATGGTAGAAATAACTTGGATAAAGCAATAAATTTACTCAATAAAGAAAATAAAGACGACTTTAGAAAATTCGTTAACAACGAAGTCTCTTTTAATCCTCATAATATGTTCATATGCAAATCAAAAATATTATTAAATTCTTATTACAATGAAATTTTTCCTTGGCTAGAAAGGTGTGAAAAATTATTTGGTTTTGGTGAACTTAAAGGATACGGATTAACGAGAATTTATGGTTTTTTAGCCGAAAGATTTATGTCTTATTGGTTTAAAAAAAATGCCAAATTTAAAGAGATACCTATTCTATTCCACGATATTGGTGGTAATTAAGATAGTAGTCGTTTTAAATATTTTGAATATCCACAATTACCATAAAACTTGATACTTTCTTTAAGGATATTTTTGTTTATCCATTTCTTTGTTAATGCAATTTCTTCTAAACATGCAATTTTAAAACCCTGTCTTTTTTGTATAGCTGAAACAAAAGACGTTGTATCATAATAATCATCTATAGAACCCGCGTCTAACCAAGCGCCACCTCTTCCTAAAAATTCAGCACTAAGTTTATTTTTTTTTCTATATATATTAAGGAGATCAATAATTTCTAGCTCTTTCCTTTTTGATGGTTTAAGTTTTTTACTAATACTAACAACGTCTTTATCAAAAAAATATAAACCTGTGACTGCCAAATTTGAAGTTGTGGTTGTGGGTTTTTCTTTTAGATTTAATATTTTTTTGTTTTTTATTGATGCTATTCCATAAAGTTTTGGATTGCTAACTGGATGTAAAAATACTTTAGCTCCCTTTTTAAGTTTAGTTGCATTTTGCAATGTTTTTGTTAAACTTTGTGCATAAAAAAAATTGTCGCCTAAAATTAAAGCAACGCCATTTTTATCAATAAACTTTTCGCCAATAATGAAAGCTTCAGGCAAACCATTTGGTTCTTTTTGCTCTTTGTATTGTATTTTGACGCCAAAATTTTCTCCATTTTTTAAAATCTTCTTAAATTGACTTACTTGACCTTTATTAACAATTATTAAGATATCTTTTATACCTGCAAGCATAAGTACAGACAATGGATAGTAAATTAGTGGCTTATCATAAATTGGTAGCAACTGTTTGTTTACAGATTTTGTTATAGGACTCATTCTTGTTCCAAGACCACCAGCTAAAATAATCCCTTTTTTAATCATAATTTCAACCCTAGTCTCTTAACATACAATTTCTTCGATATTGAATTAATAAAACTTTTATTATTTAAATACCAGTCAATTGTCATGTGTAAACCTTTAATCAAACTTATCTTTGATTTCCATCCTATTTTCTTTCGTATTTTATTACTATTAAGTGCATATCTAAAATCGTGACCAGGACGATCTTTTACGTAATTAATTTTGACTTTTTTTCCAATTTTGTATCTTTTTTTCTTAAATATTTTTAAAATAGTTTTTACCAAATTTATATTTTTGAGATTAATGCTCGATCCTACATTATAACTCTCACCAACTTTACCTTTTTTGAAAATTTTATATAAAGCTTCACAATGATCATCAACGTGAATCCATTCTCTTGAGTTTTGCCCTTTAGCATAAATAGGCAAAGGTTTATTATTCAATATATTTGATATCACTTTTGGTATAAGTTTTTCTGGAAACTGATATGGACCATAATTATTACAACAATTAGATATTAAAGCTGGCAATTTATAGGTTCTTATATAAGCTTTAATTAAATGATCAGCACTAGCTTTTGATGCTGAATATGGTGAACTTGGGTTATAAGGAAATTTTTCTTTTGATCTACTAGTTGTAACATCCCCATATACTTCATCTGTAGATATGTGAACTAACTTAATCTTTTTATTATTTTTATTATTTTCTCTTATAGCTTCTAAAATATTAAAAACACCTAATATATTTGAATGTATAAATTGAAGAGGTGAGTCTATGGATCTATCAACATGAGTTTCAGCCGCAAGATTAAAAATACATAAAGGTTTATATTTTTTAATGACACTTTTAATTTTTGATTTATTATTAATATCAATTTTTAAAAACTTGTAATTTTTTTTTGAAAGATTTTGATTAGGGAATACGTTTGAAGAATAAGTTAATTTATCTATATTAATAACAAAATATTTTTTTTTGACCAAATAATTAACTAAATTACTCCCTATAAACCCAGAACCGCCCGTAACTATTATTTTTTTCATATTTGAATAAAGAATATTTAGTGTAATTGTGTTAAAATAAAGAATTATATTACAAAATCAATTAATAACGCAAAAAATGAATAATAAAGATATCACTGCAGTCATTACCTCTTTCAGGAGTGAGAATAAGATACTAAATTGTATAGAATCCTTAGGTAAAGATATTAAAATTATAGTTATTGAGAACTCAAATAATACTCAATTAAAAGAAAAACTTGAAAAAGACTATTCAAATTTAAACTGTATTTTATCAGATGAAAATTTAGGTTATGCTAAGGGCAATAATTTGGGCCTTTCACTTGTAAAAACAAAATTTGCATTAATTATAAATCCGGACGCGGCAGCAGATGAGGACACAATAAATAATTTTTTATCAACGGCAAAAATTAAATCAGATTTTGCAATCATAGCCCCTTACATTCAAGAAGAAAAAAGCAATGTAAATTTAGAAACCGCTAAGGGTATATTTCAAGTAAAAAGTGTAAAGGGTTTTGCGATGTTTTTAAATTTAGAGCAATTCAAAAATATAGGATATTTTGACGAAAATTTTTTTATATATTTTGAAGAAATTGATTTATGCAAAAGACTAATTAAGAATAATAAGCAAATATTTTTGGATACTAATATAAAAATTAATCATAAAGGTGGAACATCTCATGATAATTCAATCAATTATGAAATGGAAAAATCCAGAAATTGGCATTGGATGTGGTCATCATTTTATTTTCATAAAAAACATTATGGATATTTTATAGCATTATTTAAAATTTCACCTAAATTAATTTCTGCTTTATTCAAAATGATTTTTTTTAAGTTGACTTCAAATAAACAAAAAAAAGATATTTATTATTGTAGATTTGATGGATTATTAAATTCTATCTTATTAAAAAAATCATGGTATAGACCAAATATATATAAGAGTTGATTTCTACTAATTAAAAATATAAATACTTTCCAGTGAAAAAAAATCATTATAAAATTCTTATTACTGGTGTTGCTGGTTTCCTCGGCTCACATTTGGCAGAAAAACTCTCTGTTTTAGGTCATGAAGTAGTCGGAATTGATAATATGATAGGAGGATACAAGGATAATGTTCCCAAGAACATAGAATTTCATAATATTGATTGTTGTGATTTTGAAAAAGTTAAAAAAGTAATGAAGGGCATACAAATTGTTTACCATTGTGCGGCTACTGCCCATGAGGGCTTATCAGTCTTTTCCCCATATGAGATAACTAAAAATAATTTCTTAGCTTCAGTTTCTATTTTTTCAGCAGCTATTAATGAAAAAGTTAAAAGAATAGTTTTTTGTTCGTCAATGGCTAGGTATGGTTCTCAAGA
>MDTB01069637.1_pt1 | contig 11646 bp, 11 predicted proteins | sample 811161 | NCBI WGS metagenome assembly MDTB01 (sample SAMN05326650, study PRJNA326480) | marine metagenome | isolation source: seawater | place: Mediterranean Sea | collected 2009
ATTACATAAAAAATATCTTTTTTAATATATTTTCTAACTATAAAATCGCTAATACCGAATCCAAATATATAACCAAGCAATTTCACTATTCATTTTATATACCAATATATTATATTTTAAAAATCATCATCATCAAATGATATTTGATTTTGTTCTTGATCAATATTAGGATTTGCTTTGTTCGCATATTCCCCTACTCGTTTTTCAAAGAAGTTTGTTTTACCCTGAACAGATATCATCTCCATCCAATCAAATGGATTTTCACTATGATAAATTTTTTCTAGACCAAACATAAGTAATAATCTATCAGCAACATAATGAATATATTGATTCATTAATTCAGCATTCATGCCAATTAATTCGCAAGATAATGATTCAGTAATAAATTCTTTCTCGATAATTACTGCATTAATAATAATTTCTTTAATTGTTTCTGGGGAAGGTTTATCTACTAGATTTTGATACATTAATACAGCAAATTCTGTATGCAACCCTTCATCTCTAGAGATTAATTCATTGCTATGACATAAACCAGGCATTAATCCTCTTTTCTTTAACCAGAATATTGAACAGAAAGCGCCCGAAAAGAATATTCCTTCTACAGCAGCAAACCCTACTACACGATGTGAGAAAGGGGAGTTCTTATCATTAATCCACTTTAATGCCCAATTAGCCTTCTTTTTAATGCTTGGAATATGATCTACAGCATTTAATAATTTTGTCTTTTCAGAAACATCTTTAATATATGTATCAATCAATAATGAATAAGTTTCTGAATGAATATTTTCCATTGCTATTTGAAAACCATAAAAGAACTTTGCTTCAAGAATTTGAACTTCTTGACAAAATCTCTCAACTAAATTTTCATTCACTATACCATCTGAAGCAGCAAAGAAAGCAAGGATATTTTTTATAAAGTATTTTTCATTATCATTTAATTTTACCCAATCATTTAAATCTTTACTTAAGTCTAATTCTTCGGCTGTCCAGAAATTAGCTTCTGCTCGTTTATACATTTTCCAGAAGGGTTCATGTTGAATTGGAAAGATAACATACCGATTTTTTTCTTCATTTAACATTGGTTCCATAATATTGCTCATTAATAATGAATTATTTAGTTTATTTTTTAAATCTGTTTAAAAAAATCAAATTTTAATACAAAATTATTTATTTATATTAAAGAACATTTATTAATCATAAAGTGTTAATTGTTCAATAAAAAGAACTTTTATTGTTCATAAAAGATATTTATGAATAAAAATTTGATTTATGATTTGGATAATTATAATCATTATACACAACACAAACACACTCATAAGGAATAAAAAAAGATATTATATATTCAAATAGCAAATAGAAAAGGTAAAGTCGTATTTTTCAAGAGCTAAGAGTTTAAGCGTAGTAGATATGGAAACATCCGGAAATATTTACTGGAGTAGCACCCCAGGTGAAGGGAAGACGATGACTCTCATGAAGATGTATGCGGAAAAGTGGCGAAAGGATTATCCATCCAATATGACACAGACTGCTATGTTTCGGAAGTGGGTTCCTAAGGAACCTATGGATTTCACTTCTACCTATCATAGTATTGGTTTTAATCAGGTATTCACTTCGGATAAGGTCTGTCTCGAGATGATGGGTCCTTACAACTCCAATATGCTCTACAGGGATTCACTCGGTGAATGTAAGATCCCGATTTATAGTGATGAAGAATTTACTGTTCAACATCCAATGGGAGCACCAGGGGTTCATCTCGGTAAAAATCATGGTTCAAAGGCTTCCCACCTAATGATTGTTCGGCATACAGAAGATGGACCTGTAACATTCAACGAGATGCTACCTTCTTCCAAAGAAGAGACAGAAGATCTGAGGAAGCGTCTAGATGTTCTGGATCTTGCTGTTCAAAAGATTAAGGATAATGTTCTTATCAAAGGATGTGGTCCTAAAGTTATGGAACGTGCTCAGCGAGGATGGGCGAAGGATGGAGAACCCGATGAACCTCTTGGTGATCTTGAAACAATGACTATTCGGGATTACATAGTAAATGTTATCACCAAGATGCCAGAAGATATTCGTAATGGACGACCAGGTTATGTAATTGAAGATACTTCTGGTGTTGATATTTCAAATGACCCAGTAGCTATTCGATCGCTTATTGATACACTTTATGATGATGAAAACATGAAGTCATTTAAGGCAATTCAACCGCCTTCAGAAAATAGTCAGTTCCTATCTCATATCCACTGCTTTCAGCTTCCCGATGGTGTTGTTCCAGAGTGCATGCATAACACTTATTATGATTGCGAAATCATCCTTGAGAACAAGAAGAAGCTATCAGAATAGATTTAGATTTAGTTATTACCCTTCAGTTTAAATATAGTTAAAGAGTTTTAGATTAGATATATTAAAATTATTTTTTTTGTATCATATAATATGATTCATTACGTTTTTGATTTAGATGATACATTAATAATTCATCAAAAAGGAGTAAGGATAAAATACAACGAGATAAAAAAAGATGAAACTCTAATAAACTTATTAGACAATTGTAGAGCTGAATGTTATATTTATACAAATGGTACATTTGGTCATGCTCATTCTGTTATCAGAAAAATGAATATTAAAAAATTTTTCTTTAAAGTTTATAGTAGAGATACTTTACCCTATATGAAACCTGATATGAGATCTTTTATTGCCGTTAAAAATGATATAAATCGTTTTTATCCAGATGGAGGTAGTGTTTTCTTTTTTGATGATTTATTAGAAAATTTAAAAGAAGCAAAGAGTCAAGGGTGGATTACTTTTTGGATAAATCCTGATTTTTTATCTAGTCATCAATATGATTATGTTGATTATGCTTTTAGAAATATCAAAGAAGCATTAATCTATTTAGAAAAACAAAATAATAGTATATTTTAAATGAATAGTTGTACAATTTGTATGAAAGAAGGACTTAAGTATGAAGATATTTATAATACTGATTGTAATCATTGTTTTTGTAAATCGTGTTTAGATGATTGGTTTAAAAGAGGTAATCAAACATGTCCTCTATGTCGTTCCAAAATAGATACATATATTTACAGAGATGAAAATTATAAATTAATTATATATACTGTCCCCCCAAGAGTAAATAATAATACAATAGATCAAATAAATATTACAGATTTAATTAATAATAATGTAAATGTAAGAAACATAGTTAAAAAAAATATGAAATTAAGAATTTATGCATTCTCAATAACATTTATATTTTTGTATATATTGAATTGTTTAATTTATGCTTTAAAAAATATTAACATGATTCAAAATAAACTAAATGATTGTAATACAAATAATACACTTCTAAATGATAATTTAAATGATTGTAATGATAATTTATCTGATAGCATCAATCTAGGTTCGGGATATTATATCAGTATGTATAATGGTGTTATATCACGGAGATGTTTTTATCCAATAAATTTGTATAATATATGTTTTAAGTAAATCTTATATTTTTATAATATGTGTTTAATATATGAACTCAATTATATTTTTAATCACACTTTTAGCGATTTATTATTATATTTATCAAAATTACTATGATCGATTTGAAGAAAAATATCACTATTATTTTTATATATTCATAGGTGTTTATATAGTAATACTATATATATATCATTTTGAATATGAATTTTTTTATAAACTTTTGAAAAATATTTATGATACAAATAGTGTACCTCTTTATGAATCTAATACTATGAATTCTAATAGCGGGGAAAACCCTTTTGATGGATTCAATGTTAAAGAAACTTTACTGAATAAGCAAGGTGGGAGATGTTATGCTTGTAGTAATTTTATAACGAATAGTGATTTACCACATAGTAAACTAAAGTACAAGAATCCTTTACAAAATGGTGGTCAAAACAATATTGAAAATATTGGATTAGTGTGTAATCAATGTTATGAATTTCAATAATAAAATTTGATATTTAATTATTTAAACTTATTTTACATAAATCAACTAATATGAAATTATTATTTGAATTACTTAACGAAGAAGATATAAGTTTCTTAGAAAGTTTTGATGGAGAGAAACGAGATGAAATATTAAGAACAGCACTTACCATAGGTTTTAAAAGTATACAGATGAGTGAAGTGAATATGGATTGTCACTCTTATTTTGATCCTTTAAAAAATATTATCGAAACTTCTACCCAACAGAATACAGAAAAGATAACTGATATTGATGATAAATTAGATGCTTTATTACATATTAGAACAAATTCATCAAGGAAAGGTAGATTAAGTGAAGATTTATGTATTCAGAGATTAATTCAAAGATACCCTAGTTGGGATATTTCAGATGTAACTTATATAGGTCATGAAGGAGATTGTAGGGCAAAAACACCATTCGGTGAATTATTATATGAATTTAAAAGTTATGATACAAATGTAAATCGTGAACAATTAAATAAATTTTATAAAGATTTAGAAACAACTGGTATTAAATTAGGTATATTTGTATCAAATACATCCGGTATAGTTGGTAAAAAAGATTTAGAATGGGAAATTATCAATAAAGATACTTTAGTAATTTATATCAGTAATACTGGTTTTAATGGTCAAGGATGTATTGTGGCTACCGAGTTAATGATTGCTTTATTAGAAAATAATATTATGGATAAAGAAAACCATTGGCTACTACATCAGAATTATGAAACAGATGAGATTTATAGGAATCTAGTAGATACATTAGATGATTATCGTTCTAATAATGAAATGATATGTAGTCTAAGAAAACATATCAAAGAATATCGGTCAAAAAATAACTCTATGATTGACGGTTTAGAATCTGAAATATTTCGACTTGCATTAAATACGGAAAATACATTCAGTAAAATGTTAGGTTTAGTTGAAAGTATTAAAAGTAAACAAACTATCGTTAAAACTTTTGATTTAGATGGTTTTATACTGAATCATAACTTTAATGATAAATTTATTCATTGTTTTAAAGAATTAAATAAGATTAGAGAAAATTTAGGATTAACTGTTCATATTTGTAATAATGAATGGTTAATCTATAAAGAAGATTTAGAAATCGCAAAAACTAAAACTCTTAAAAGTAAGATACAATTATGTATATCTCATTACCCTGAAAAGTTAAATGATTTTAATCCTCAATATGAGGAGTTCAAAGATAAAAAGATAATAATTACACTGAATGATAATTATAAAATATGGGAATTAATAAGTTTAAGATTAAATTAGATAATAAAATATATATATCAATATTAATAATGAGTGGAAACGCGAATAAAAATCCACAAGAAAAAAAGCCAGTTGATAAAAAAGTTTCTTCAACTAGTATATCTGAAGATAGTATGTCTGGAGACAGTATATCTGGAACTCCTATCATTAAACCAACAAAAGAAAATTATTATGAAGTCAATACAAAGAACGAAAAAATAATCAGAAATAAGTATTTAAAACTTGAAAAGCAATACACAGAATTACAATCCGAAATACAAACATTTAACATGCATTATAAACAATTATTAGAGTTGAATCAAATACATAAAAAACCATATTTTTTACCATCCATTGGTTTAATGGAACAAAGAAATGAAGGAATGGAAAGATCCCAAAGTGTTTCATTACCTAAGGGACATATTTACCCTTATCAAATAGGCGGTTCTCCTGAACCGGAACCTGAACAAGAACCAGAACCTGAACTGAGACCAGATTCAGGTCCAGGTTCCGGTCCAGACCCAGAACCGAGATCAGGTTCAGGTCCAGGCGCAGAATCGAGACCAGGTTCAGGTTCAGGTCCAGACATTTTATCTTGGGATCAACCAAGCTCTCCGGCACCATTACCAGGCGAGGAAGTTCCCCAATATTTTAGTTGTTTAAAATGTTGTAGTGATGAATGCAATGAAGAAAATAGATTAATGGCAATATTCCAATTTGATAATGAAAATAAATTAGTAGATACAAAACTAAAAAAATTCTTTGAGTCCGGCGGGCGAGAGGGAGATGGAGGAGATATTTTACAGATTTCTAGTTCATTTTATTTAGCTCATCTGGCTTCCAACCCACAAGCTGACCGTACCCCGGAGCATGCACCTCATATGGTCGCCCCTCGGACTGGAAATTTTAAGTGCATGTGTAAAAATCATAATAAAAATTTACCCAGTTCCTGTGGGAACCGACCTTTAATCGAGAAAACTAATGGATATACATACGAATTTAAACCATATAAATCCAATATTGATAGCGAGAATGTAGTAAATATGGTATTTTTTTGTTTTGGATGTAATAAATTTTTTAGATATGAATGTTTAAGGACTATTAATGAAGATAATTCTGTTTCAGATTCAAGTGGGTGTATGAACCAAACAAATCCTTTCTTCAATACCCGGGATATTGAAGAAATTAAACGTACATTGCCATCAATAAACAAAAATATATTATTTAGAAAACCTTTGTTTAAAAAAGATTATGGTGATAATTTAGAAAAGACAGCAAGAGGTTTAGAAATTGGATTAAGTATGACTTCTAAGCCTGGTGATATATTACCATCTCTTAAACTACATGGGGGGTTAGGATATTTATATACTGAAATGAATAATATTGGTATACCATTAGCATTAGGAGTGGGGGCAGGTGTAGTGGGTGCTGGGGTTGTTGGTTCTGGTGTTGCTGCTGGTGTTGGTGTGGGTATCAATACTGTTGCAGAAACAAGAGTTCAATCTGGTGGAGCTGGCCAAGACATTGAAGACCACATAGATGCGTACGTGTCGGCTACTAATACAGCAATCGGTGGGATGGCGGAAGGGTGTAAAATAAATATAGAACAAATAAATGATTTAACAAGAAGAGTAGAAAAAAATATATCTCGGGGGAAAGCGGATATCAGAGAATTACCAATCACCCCTGGCCCTCATGATGTTAGTGACCCCCAAGCCCGTTTTCCAGATATATCAAATCAAAATAAATTATTATCAAATAGCGTAGTTCCAGATACAAATCAATTATTGACTTATGGTACAAGATATAAAGATTTTAAAATAACTAAAACTTATGAGGGTTTTATTTCGGAATCAAAAAAATGGAAAATATGTGAAAATGAAGAATCAATGATGACTGAATTTGATAGTATTAAGGAACCCGAAGGACAGATTATGAGTGAAGCTGATTTAAAAAAATATAGACCACAATATAAACAATTACAAGGATCATATATATCGGAATTTAATCAAGGGGTGAGATCATACCAAGATTATCCATTCTCAAGTGTGGATTTTAATTATTTAATAAATCTGAAAAGTATATATGATAAAAGTGATTCTACTGATATTTATACATCTGTTCAATTAGAATTAAATGAAAATAAATCTATACATGAATTAGGGATTTTAGTTATACAACCTAAATTAGGTATATCAAGGGAAAGTTTACAGTCACTAATAAACACACTTGATAGCAAAACAAATATAGATGTTAATAGTGAAGAAATGATTAGAATCTTATTCACTCTATTGGGATTACAAAACTTAGATCAAGTCTCTATGGAAAATTTAGAATTAAATTTACAACAACCAGCAAGGAATTATGGTAAGATTGAAAGATACTCACGCGGGTGGGGGGGGGTGGGGGGTGTATATTTTACACCTAAATTGAGTTATATAAAAAACAAATTATTAAGTAATGGAGTGGATCAAGGTTTTAAAACATATTTTCATATTACCCTCGACACAAAAGATGAATATGAATATTTGCAACGTGTGACGCTAAATTACTTAAAATTAAAAAAATTAAAAGCTGAACTTAAAAGTAAATATGATCCATTAAAAAAAAAAATAGATGAAAATGTAGTAAGTTCTAAAGAAGGTAAATCACTGAGTGTAGGTTCTAATCTATATAAAGGATTATTAACAAAGATGTGTGGACGTAAGGCGGCTTCTCTTTGGTATGGTGAAGATAATACATTAACAGAAGATGAATATAAAAATATTAGAAGTTTATTCTCGAGATTAGGATTATTATATTTACCTTATTTTGATGTAAGTTTAGTAAGAGAATTCTATAAACAAGGGTTATATAGTGATTTTAAAATATTATCTCCTGATAATTTAGAAGGTAAAATCACAGGTTCTCTTAATGGCGAGGTAAAACAAATATCTGAAATGTTAAATAAATTAGAAAATTTATCAGTTGAAACGACAGAATATAATCAGGAAATATTACCTTTATTTGATTTATTAGGGCAAAACCAAAGTAAAATACAATTATTAAATGATGGCAGAATTTTTGATGGTGCTTATAAAATAACACAATTAACTGGTACAAATAATATATTATCTGGTTCAAAATCATTAGATTTCACTGGTAAAAGTATTTGGGTAGAACCACATGATTCAATGGGTTTGAAAATTGTATCACCCATTCAACTATTAAAAATAAAAAAAGGATTATTAGAAAAGGCTAAAAAATTTTATGATATAGAAACTAGTCTTAAAAAAGATTTAGAATTTAAAAAACAATATGAAAAGGAATTAGAAGGGACAGCGGTGGTATCTGATAAAGAAGATGAAAAAACAAGTGGATCAAAAGATAAAGATGAGAGTCAAGCTCAAGCAGAGGAGGCGACAGGAGTCTCCGATAAAACCGGAATATCAGAGGTTTCCAAAGAAGAACAACGCGATATTGAAAGTCCCGAAGAAAAATCATTAATTAAAGAAGAAGGTGAAGGTGAAGAAAGTAAAGGTGAAGAAATACAGACTAAAAGCCCTGATATATTATATACAGAAAAAGATATAGCTAAACAAAGGGGAGAATTGGATGAATTAAAAATGGAAATGAAAAGAAAAGAAGAAGTTCTAAAGAATATTGCTAGTAATATTAAATTATTAAAATCCCAAAAACATGGTGAAGATAGTGAACAAAGACAATTATATAAAATGGAATATGAAAATAAAGAAAGAGATTTTATATTAATTCAAAAATTAATAGAACAACGCGAAGAAAAATTAAAACTAATGTCTCAATTAATTGAATCAAGTGGACATACATTTAAAAAGGAAAAGGAAGAAAAATTAAAGATGGATGAAATAGAAAGACAGAAAAACTTATCATTAATGCATAGTGGAATTTCCAGTATAGCTGAAAAAAAATCTAGAGAAATGGTAGGACTTTCAAAAAGTATTTATACTAATGAAATAACTGATCTACAAAATAAATTAAATGATTTAGAAGGGGATGAAATCGATATACAACATGAATTAGTTCAAAATGGTGGTGGTAGAAAAAGAAAAGATAATTTAAGAGGTTTATTATATAAAACTGAAAGTAGAAAAAATAAAACAAAGAAAAAAGGAAGAAAAGCAAGAAAGAATGAAAGAAAAAAAGATAGAAGTCTTAGAAAAAGAATTTAATCTTTTTCGGGTTTACTAAAACAACTACACCACCCTTTCTTTTTAGATTTACTTAATAGAACCCATTCTTGAATTGTATAATTATCGCTCATTGATTGATTACATCTAGAACATATAGCTTTTAAATTATGAATATCTAATGTTCCACCTTTTGATTCAGGGATATCATGACCAACATGAAAATCAAATACAGTCATAGTATTTTTACACCAAGGAATATAACATTTACTTTCATATTTTTTACCGACAGTAGTTAACCAACATTGTTCTCTAACTGCTTTAGGGATCGTTTGTTTGCGTGTCATCTTATATAATAACGATGATATTTATTTAAATATATATTAGGATAAATTTAATATGAATAGAATAGATGTCTGAAATAATGATTTATCTCTTTTTTTTATTAATTGGTTTTGTATATGGACTAGAAATAGATACTAAACTTTCTTTATTTACAAAAGAGGAAACATTAATTAATATAACGAATATGTTAAATAAACATAAAATAATAATTTTAAAAAATCAAAATATAACTAAAGATGAGCAAATATATATATCAAGTTATTGGGGGAATTTAAAAAAACAACCATATGGAAATAGACCTTTATATAAAAATAAATTGCTTATTATAAGTAATACGAAAAAAAATAAATATACATCTAGGAATGACCACTGGCACGCAGATTTAACTCCAATGAAGAATCCGCCATCTGTTACAATTTTATATATGTATAAATTAAATAATCATTTGGGATTAGGTAATACTTTATTTATAGATATGGAGAAATGTTTGGAAAATATCCCATATAAATATCATAAATATTTATCTAAAAAAGCATTGCATACAACATGTAATTTTAAAAAATTTAATAAAGAAAAAGTTAATGAATATTTTAGTCATTGGCATCCGTTAATATTCAAAAATCCTAGGACAAATAAGAATTCATTATTTATATCCGATTTTTATATAGATCATATAGATGGGTTTTCAGTAAACAAGAGCAAATATATAATAAATAAGATGTTAAATATATGTAATAAATATAAATATGAACATAAATGGTCTCAAAATGATATATTAATCTATGATAACATAAATACAATTCATTATGCCAATTTTGATTATCCCATATATGCATCAAGGATAATTTATTCTACGAGAACATATTTAAATATATATTAGGATAAATTTATTATGAATAGAATAGATGTCTGAAATAATATCTTTACAAACAAATATATATATACCATCATTTGATGAAAATTTAGATGAATATATTGATAAATCTCCTTATAAACCTTATATGAGAAATCCTATACAATATGAATGTAGATGTAGGGCGGGTTGTACATTTACAGGTAATACTGGTTTTAAACAACATATAAAATCAAAAACTCATAAAGATTTTATAAAGAATTATAAAAAATATTATTCTGAAATAGATAAAGCAAATGATACAATTAAAGAATTAAGAGTTGAAAATGAATTTTTAACTAGAAAGAATATTAAATTACAAAAAATGATAGATGAATTAAACGAAGAATTTCATGATTGCGATTAATTACGTTTAAAGGATTATATTAAAATTTAATATTAGTTTATAAATGTCGCAAGAAACACCTATCGGTAATTTAGGAGGAGGAATTAGTGATGAAGATTCGAAACTAGTTGATAGTATTTTAAATGATATTAATAGTTCTAGTGGTCCTCCACAGATGCAACAGCAAGGTCAGGGACAACAGGGAGGGGGTCAGGGACAGCAGCCATCACCTGAACAAATTAAAATGATGCAACATCAACAGATGATGAGACAACAAGCAGCACAGCAACAGGCACAGCAACAAGCTATGGCTCAGCAACAAGCTCAGCAACAAGCGATGACTCAACAAAAAATGAATATGATTCAAGGTTCTGGTAGCGGAGATATTATGGAAAATGTTAAACTAGAAGCAAAAAATATTATGACTGTTGTATTTTTATGTATAATATTTAATATTGAACAAGTTGATAATATCTTAAAAGGTGTAAGTATGTTTGTTAATGAAGGTGGTGGATTAAATATGCAAGCTGTTTTCTTAAAATCCATATTAATCGGTTTAATTTTCTATACAGTTAAGACTTATTTACTTTAGATAATTCATTTATCTTATTTATAATAATTTGATTTTCTTCTAATTTCTTACTACATTTATTAATAGTAACTTCAGATATTTTACAAACTTCTGAAAT
>MDTB01060791.1_pt1 | contig 11645 bp, 7 predicted proteins | sample 811161 | NCBI WGS metagenome assembly MDTB01 (sample SAMN05326650, study PRJNA326480) | marine metagenome | isolation source: seawater | place: Mediterranean Sea | collected 2009
TAGGGATTGGTGACTTATCCAGTCACGGTGCCAAAGACATGAAGACACCAAACATTGATAAATTAATGAGTGATGGATGTCGCTTTGAAAACGCATACGCCAATTGTCCAGTATGTTCGCCAACTAGAGCCGCTTTTTTAACTGGTCGTTATCCTGATATGGTCGGTGTTCCTGGAGTAATAAGAACTCATAGGGTAAACAATTGGGGGTACTTCTCTCCGGGAGTAAAAACATTACCGTCTTTGCTTAAAGAGGCTGGATATCATTCGGCTTTGATAGGAAAGTGGCACCTTGGTTTATTAGAACCTAATACACCCAACGGTAGGGGGTTTGACTACTTTAAAGGATTTTTGGGTGATATGATGGACGATTATTATAATTATCGGAGGCATGAAGTAAATTACATGAGAGAGAATAAGAAAGTCATTAATCCAAAGGGCCACGCAACCGATCTTTTTTCTGAATGGTCTGTTGAATTTATTAAACAGAGGGTTGGAAAAGAAGACCCATTTTTCTTATTTCTCTCTTATAATGCTCCCCACACTCCTATCCAACCTCCAAAGGATTGGTTAGACAAGGTAAGTAAGAGAGAAGAAGGCATTTCACCTCAGCGAGCAAAACTTGTATCGTTAATTGAGCATATGGATCATGGTATTGGAAAAGTTATGAGAGCAGCCGAAGCGCATGATAATACGATAATAGTATTTACCTCAGATAATGGAGGTCAGGCGAATGTAGGTGCAAGAAACAGCCCATGGAAGGGGGAGAAGCAACAAATGTGGGAAGGTGGTATACGTGTTCCAACATGTATGGTTTGGAAAGGGGTAATTGAAGGTGGTACAACCTACAATAGAGATTCAATGACAATGGACTGGATGCCAACAATGGCTGAAGTTGTTGGTTTAAAAAGCCCTGAAGGAATAGAAGGATCAAGCATGCTTTCGGGAATTCTTGGCAAAGAAATTAGTAAAAAAGAGGATAGGTCACTTGTTTGGGTGAGGAGGGAAGGTGGGAGCAGATATAAAGGGCAAGCTTATTATGCTATCAAAAAAGGGCCTTGGAAGTTACTTCAAAATACTTCGACTGAATCTTTTGAGCTTTATAATCTAAAAAATGATCCTGGTGAGGCGAGCCCCGTAACTAATAATGTCAAAAAACTAAGAGAATTGGAAAATTTACTTCGTGAGCACATACGAAATACCGGTTTTGTGCCTTGGCAGGGCAGGTCCCCAGACCTTGAAAAAGTTGATTATAAACAATAATAACTTTTTCATAGTATGTTTTGCTTGCACTCTGTCCCTAAAAACGTAGTATTATCGCCCGCTAATATTACCTTTTTCTAGGTATAGGCGTTAAAAACATCGGTGAAATGAAAGAAGAACTGCATCCAGAATACCAAACGACAACTATCACATGCACTTGTGGGACAGTTTTCGAAACTCGTTCAACGGTAAGCTCTCTTCAAATAGGTATATGCATGACTTGCCACCCATTTTTTACTGGTGAACAAAAGTTTGTTGATACTGCAGGTAGGGTTGAGAAATTTAAGAAGAGGTTTGGAGGAACGCAGGCGAGAAGAGCTTCCAAAAAAGTCGAGACGACGGAAGCTGCTGATTCTGTGCCAGCCGAGACAGAGGCTTAAGCGTCTTTATCACTAAAGTTTGTAATTTGAGGGTTTAACTAAACCTCTATTCATGGTGTATTAGTTATATTGTTGATATAATAATCTAAGAGAAAATCTGAATACTTTCTATGGAATTTGAACCGCTAATTGATAAAAGAAAAGACCGGGTCAAAGAGTTGGAGCACGAAATGTCGCAAGAGGAGTTTTACTCCGACACTAAGAAGGTTGCTGAAGTTTCAAGAGAGTATAATCAAAATAAAAAGCTATTAGAGGAGTGGGAAAAATTCTCCAATGCGCGCCGACAGCTTTCAGATAATCATGAGTTATCAAAAGGAAGTGATGAGGAAATGGCAGCGCTAGCGCTAGAGGAAATTCCCGAGCTAGAGAATTTATGTGAAAAATTAGAGCTTGAAATACAGTACTCTCTGTTACCTAGAGATATTACAGAAGATAGAGATGCTATCGTTGAAATTCGTGCAGGCACTGGAGGAGATGAAGCTTCGTTATTTGCTGGTGACCTCTTCAAAATGTACCAAAGGTATAGTGAGCTTCGTGGATGGAAAATAGAGCCACTGGAATCAAGCCCTTCTGAAGTTGGTGGATTTAAGGAAGTGACGATTAAAGTCAAAGGTGATGAGGTTTTCCGAATTTTGAAATATGAGAGTGGGGTTCATAGAGTCCAGCGGGTTCCAGACACAGAGACCCAGGGAAGAATTCATACATCAACAGCTACTGTTGCGGTAATGCCAGAGGCAGAGGATGTTGACGTTGAGTTAAAACCTGATGAATTAAATATTCAAGCAACCAGATCGGGGGGGCCTGGAGGGCAGCACGTAAACACAACAGATTCTTGTATTCAAGTGACACATATTCCTACTGGCATTATGGTCAGATGTCAGGATGGAAGAAGTCAGACGAAGAATAAAGAAAAAGCGCTTACCATATTGAGATCAAAATTGTTAGAAGCTAAGCAGAGAGAGGAAGCGGCAAAGTATTCAGAGAAGAGAAGAAACCTCATTGGTAGCGGTGGTAGGGAAGAAAAAATAAGAACTTATAACTTTCCACAAAATCGAGTCACAGATCATAGAATTGGTCTGACTTTACATAATCTCGAAGGTGTTCTTGCTGGTCAAATTGAAGAGCTTGTTGAAGGGCTTCAAGCTTCTGAGATGGCAGAGAGGCTCGAGGAGGCAGGGTTGAAGTGAAATATGTTTTATGAAAACCCTGCTTGAAACATTGCAGAGTGGTTCGATGTATCTTGAAAAACGTGGGGTTGAAGATGCTAGGCTTAATATGGAGCACCTAACCGCTAGGGTCTTAGGGTGCAGTAGAATTGATTTGTATCTATCTTATGACCGCCCCCTTGAGGAAAAGGAATTATCTCCTTTAAGGGAGTATATTAAAAGAAGAGGTAGTAGGGAACCATTGCAATACATTCTTGGAGATGTTGAGTTTATGGGTAAGAAATTTTTTTGTGATAGAAGGGCGCTTATTCCTAGGCCTGAGACAGAAGAGTTGATTGGTGTTTTAGCGGCTAGGTATGAAAGCATAGAAAAACCAAAACATATTTGTGATGTTGGTTGCGGTTCGGGAGTTATCGGAATTTCACTTGCTTACCTTTGGAATGATTCGCTAATTAATATGATCGATTTGTCGGAAGATGCTCTACAGCTATCTCGCGAGAATATTAAACTATCAGGTATTAATTTAGATAGATTTAATGTTTTAAAATCTAATCTGTTGAGTGATACTCAGGAAAATTTTGATTTAATTGTTTCTAATCTTCCATACATAGAATCTAAAGATATAGAGTTATTGGATGAAGAGCTCAAACATGAACCTAAAACAGCTCTTGATGGAGGCTCTGATGGAATAACTTTAATTAAAGAATTAATTTCACAGTCAAAGTCACTTCTATTAGAAGGAGGTATGATTGCTCTAGAAATTGGTGATGGGCAGGCTGAGACTGTTTCAGATGTTTTGTTAGAAGAAGGCTATAAAAAAATAGAATCTTTGAAAGATATAAGCCAAATCGACCGTTTTGTAGTAGCAACATTATGACCAAGAGATCAGACTGTATATAACTATGGAAAAGCTTTATGTAGAAGGAGGAACGCGACTATCCGGAAATGTTAGGATCAGTGGATCTAAAAACAGTTCTCTGCCAATCCTGGCAGCCACATTACTCACTGAAGGAGAGTGTGTTTTACGAAATGTCCCAGACCTTAGTGATACCAACTATATGGTACAGATTTTGTCCACTCTTGGTGCTGATGTTGAACGGGCAAGTGGGAACGTTGTTGTGAGTGCTAAGAAAGTGGCTTCGATGGCTCCCTATGATTTAGTTAGGAAAATGAGGGCCTCAGTTTGCGTGCTTGGGCCAATGCTGGCAAGGAATGGAGAGGCTTTGGTTTCTCTTCCAGGAGGATGTGTAATTGGAGATAGGCCTATTGATTTGCATCTTAGGGGACTTGAAGCGTTGGGGGCTGAAGTGGAGGTGAAAGGGGGAGATATTAAAGTGGTGGCTCCATCAGGCTTACGTGGTGCAATCATAAACATGAGCGGACAGTATGGATCCACCGTTCTAGGAACTGATAATGTTATGATGGCTGCAGTTTTCGCTGAAGGTGTAACAACTATAGAAGGTGCTGCTGCAGAACCTGAAGTTGCAGATTTGGCAAAATTCCTAAACTCTTTAGGCGCTAGAATTGAAGGAGCAGGGACAAGTAAGATTGTCATTCAAGGTGTGGAAGATTTATCTGGAGGCGAGCATGTAGTCATTCCTGATAGAATAGAGGCAGGTACATTTATGGTAGCTGGTGCGGTTATAGGAGACGGAATAACTCTTGAAAATGTTTGTTCTGAACATCTAGAATCTCTCACTTCAGTGCTTCTAGAATCTGGTCATGATATTAAAGTTGTGGATGAAAATAAAATTCATGTGAATTCGTCAAAGGATCCGAAGCCAAATGAAATTACAACTGAACCATATCCTGGGTTTCCGACAGACATGCAAGCTCAGATGTGTGCTTTGTTTGCAAACACACCTGGTATTAGCATGGTCAAGGAAACCATTTTTCCCATGAGATTTATGCATGTGCCTGAACTTAAAAGGATGGGTGCTAATATTACGCTAAAGGATTCGATGGCAATTATCAGAGGAGTGGATCAATTAAGTGCAGCGCCTGTAATGGCGAGCGATCTTAGGGCATCGGCAGCCCTTGTTCTCGCTGGCCTAGGGGCTGAAGGAACTACTGAAATTAATAGGCTTTATCACATAGATAGGGGATACGAACATTTAGACCGTAAACTTGAGGCTCTTGGGGCTAGATTACGAAGAGGAAAATAATTATTTCTAATTAGCCCTCAGATTTGTCTGAATTCTCGTCAACTATTTCTGCATCTTTTCTCAAATCATTGATAAAATTCTTTAATTTTAAATCACGATGCTCTGAATTGATCATTTCACTAATTTCGGTTTCAACTTGATCAATAGGGATTTGCTCAGGATGTTTTTTGTCTGTTACCTTTGCTAAATGCATTCCCCATTGAGTTGCAAAGACTGGGCTTATTTCATTAATATCCATAGAGAATGTGATTAACTCAAATTCATCCATAAGCTCTCCTCGCTTGTACCAGCCAAGGTCGGCCTCCTCTTCCGGTTTGTCGCTATGCTTACGTACAAGGTCCATGAAGTCGGTTCCTTTCCTAGCTAGTTCTCTAACTTCTCTCATTTCTTTAAATAATTTTTCTTTGTTTTCGGCCTCTTGTAATGATTTGAAGATATGAGATGACCTTATTTCTTCTGCGGTCATAAAGAGAGTAGAGTTCTCTTTATAATATTTCTGGATTTCTTCTTTTGTGGGCTCATGATTTTTTCCTGTTACCTGATCAATCAAAGAATCAACTCTCATGGTTTCAATGATATCCTTACGGACTTCATCTTCATTGCCTGGAGCAATTCCTAGCTTAAAGAAAAATGCCTCTTTACCTCCGTTTTCATCGATGAGTTTGTTTAGGTGCGCGTCAATATCTTCGGGACTCGGGTCAGGAATAGTTGATTTTGCTTTTTGGGAAAGAAGGACTCTTGCAATTAAGTTGTCTTTTGCGTATCCCATAAACTCGTCATCTCTTTCACAGCAACTCACATTGGCTTGTTGCTCAAAATGAGCCTTAATTTGACTAAATTCTGCATCTAGAAGACTGTCGTCGATGGCTTCACCATTAATAGTTAGTGGCATTGTTGCTTTGAGAGTTATAAATTTAAGTTATGTTATAATTATTATGAGGACTGTAGTGCTTACCCTGATTTATTCATTTCTTGCAACGAATTTACTATTTTCACAAACAGTCGCTGATTCTGACAAAAGTGATAAGTCAAAAAGTAGAAATAATCAAAATAAAGGAATTAAGACGCAAAAAGCAAGTCCAGTCATTCCTTCAGTTGATGAACTGTTAGAAAAAAGTAAGGAGGGTAATGTTGAAGCTGATTCAATGTGGGTAGTCATTGATCATGCCAAAGGAAGGGGAGTGACCTGTATTGATATACAATCAAATGGCAGTTGTTGGGTGATTGAAAAGACAAACTTAAAAGGATTGGCCACGACCCCATACGTTGTAAAATATTCTCCAATACTTGCTAATGGAATGGGTAAAAAGTTACTTTCATTAGCAAGTAGGAAAGATATTCTTTTTGCTGATAACAAAAGCTTTTCCAAAGCCTCTAAAGATGCGGAAAAGGTTAAGATTGGAGTTTCTTCGAATAATGGTAGATCAGTACATACATCTCCACTCATTCCTTTTTCTGATTATCCAGAAAGTTTTCGAGAAAATCTTGCGTTGGTAATGCAATCCGCTCGGACAATGCCTCTGAGTAGAGAGGCCATGGGTGTCGTGTCATCAGAATTTGTTAACCCTACACAATCACGGAGGTTGACCGTTTTGCAGGGGCAAAAGCTTATAGCGGTTAAAGATCCAGGAAAAAATGCTAAGGTCCTGTCTGCTATAATTGCCGCATCGAGGATGCCGGGTAGAAAAGTTGTTGTGACTGATCCTGAGGAGTGGTTGAAGGTTATTACCTATTTGAATTATAACAAAGCCGGTTCAGGTACAAGGGAAGGCAGGTTTTTGATTTCAGTAGGGAAACAAACGTATCGTATATTTGTCGAAAAAACGATGAGATCTGAATAATTATTGGCAATAGAATGGGCTAATATTTAATTTTTTTATAAAAATCTTTAAATTTTCGTAAAAATTTATAATTTTTAGCACTACTATACCTTCTATGCTTAATATATTCTATTTTTTAACTATCTGTCTTTTGGTGGCGACAAAGCCTATTTTGGGTCAAAGTATTCCTAAAGGAGCTGAGATCGTTGAGTTGGCTACTCAGCCAGACGTTTCACCTGACGGAAAGTTTTTTGCTTTTGTTTGGGATGGAGATATTTGGACTGCCAGCACAGAAGGAGGAAAAATCAGACGGATAACGACTCACCAGGCACAAGAGACCTCTCCAAAAATTTCACCTAATGGAAAAAACATTGCATTCGCAAGTCAGAGAAGTGGTTCTTGGCAGGTTTATACAGCTTCTATTTATGGTGGTAATTTGAAAAAAATAACCAACCATTCTGAAGGGTATTTTCTAATGGATTGGTATCCCGAGGGGAACCATTTACTAGTTCGTTCAAAACGAGATCATCGTGGGCCGAGAGTGGATAGGTTTTTCAAAATTAGCAGTAAGGCGATAGGTCATGAAGAGTTATTATTTGATGCACATGGTGACGAAGGTCGTATTTCAAAAAATGGGAAAGTTATTTTTCAGCGAGGTGGAGTAGGTCTTTACAGAAAAGGTTATAAGGGTAGTCAGTCAGCTCAGATTTGGCTTTGGACTGATAAAAAGTTTACAAAATTGGTTTCAGAAGAAGAGGGAAGCCGTTCTCCGAGATGGGATGCTGATGATAGTTCATACTATTATATTTCAGGGAAAAGCGGTGCTTTTAATCTATATAAAAGATCGATTAATGGTGATGATGAAAAAAAGATAACGCACTTTGAAGATGATTCGGTCATGCTTCCGAGTGTATCTAGGGATGGGAGTGTTATCGTGTTTAGACATCTTGCTGCATTTTACAAAATTGATTTCAGTAAGGAGGAAATAGAACCAGAAAAAATTGTAATTTGGAATAGGGGTGAGAGATCTGGCAGTAGGGATGAAGAAAGACTAGAAATAAGAACCGCCGGCCAGGCTGTTTTTTCGAAGGATGGGCTTGAGATTGCTTTTGTTGCTGGAGGTGATCTTTGGGTGATGGACACGGTTTTAAAAGAACCCAAAAGAATTACAGACAGTGCTGCTGAGGAAAGGGAGCCAGTATTTTCACCAGATGGTAATAGTATTATCTATATCTCTGATGACGGGTTGTCTGCGAGGTTATGTCGAGCGAGTAGAGCGGATGATAATATTTATTGGTGGCAAAATGAGGAGTTCAAAACTGAAAATTTAAGTGAAGATGGTGAGGTAATTGAAGACATTATTTACAGTCCTGATGGCAAGAGTATATCTATGATAAAGGGGCAGGGAGATTTGTTGATTACCGATGCTGAAGGAAAGAATCAAAGAAAAATAATTAGTTCATGGAATGCTCCTCGATATGATTGGTCGCCTAATAGTAAATGGATAGCTTACTCTGTTTATGATAATAACTTTAACAGGGATATCTGGATTGTTCCGGTCGATGGGTCAAAGGCTCCTTTTAACTTATCAAGACATCCAGACTCAGATGGAGGGGTTAAATGGTCGCCGGATGGTAAGCTGCTTGCATTCACTGGTAGAAGGTTTGATACGGAAACTGATATTTATTATGTATGGCTCAAAAAATCTGATGAACAGATTAGTAGTCGTGAGCGGGATTTGGATAAGGCTGTCGACCTAATGAAAAAGGCTCGTCCAAAAAAGCCTTCAAATTCAAATCCAAAAATAGAAAAAGCCTCCGGAAAGGAAGACGTTCAAGAAAGTCGTTTTATTAAAGGGTTGAGAATGATGTTCAACCTTCCTGTAAAACAAAAGAAGGTTGAGCCTAAACCCGAGCCACCTAAGGAAGAGAATGCGGCAGCGCCTAAAGATTCATTGGTTGATTTTGATGGGATCAATAAAAGAATCCGTCGTATATCAATACCAGATGTTGCCGAAAGTAATCTGTTTTGGTCACCTGATTCAAAGAAGTTGGCTTTTTCTGGAAAAATAAAGGGAGTACAAGGAGTGTATACTGTCGATTTCCCGGTCAAATCAGCTACCCCGTCACTTCTTATTTCAAAAACTATTTATATGCCAAGATGGCTCTCTAAGGATAATAAGATTGTGTACTATTCTGGCGGTGTTCCTGGTGCTTTTGCTAAGGGTAAAAGTGAAGCGTATCCTTTTAAAGTTCTTTTGAAAAGGTCGTTGCCTTCTCATTACAAGGTTGGATTTCTTCAGGCTTGGAGAGCGATGAGAGATGGTTTTTATGACTCTGCATTAAACAATAAAAATTGGGATAAAATTAAAGATAAGTATCAAGAGATGGCGGCTAATGCGGTTGATCGGTATTCTTTCAGTAGGAGTATATCAATGATGCTCGGGGAATTAAATGCCTCCCACATGGGGTTTAGAAGTTCTAGCAGTAGTTTATACAAACCAAAAGGTTGGATCGATCAGACGGCTCATTTAGGCCTCATCTTTGATGTTGAGCATGAAGGTAATGGTCTTAGGGTTAAAAAAGTGATTACTAATGGTCCTAGCGATCAAGAGAAATCCATGATTAGAAAGGGTGAAGTCATATCCAAAATTAATGGAGTGGAGGTTAATAATGGAGATGATATCAAAGAAATGTTAAATGGTCGTATCGATAGAGATATTGATTTGCAAGTATTAGCAACAGACGAGGAAAAAACTGAGAGGGTTGTTACAGTCAGGCCAATAACGTATTCCACAGCTAGAGCACTAATGGAAGATGATGACGTAAGGGAAAATAAGGAGTTAGTTAATAAGTTGTCAGAAGGAAGACTGGGTTATCTTCATGTTGAAAGGATGATGTGGAGCGAGTTTCAAAAATTCGAACGAGAAATCTATGCTGAAGGTGATGGCAAAGAAGGACTTGTTATTGATGTCAGAAATAATGGAGGTGGTTTTACCGCTGATCATTTATTAACAGTTCTTGTTCCCCCTGTTCATGCAACAACAATACCTAGAGGAGGAGGTTCAGGGTATCCCGGAGATAGAAGAGTTTATGCGACTTGGACAAAGCCAATTGTAGTATTATGTAACGAAAAAAGTTTTAGTAATGCTGAAATATTCAGTCATGCCATAAAGAATTTAAAAAGGGGGAAGTTAGTTGGAGTTCCAACTGCTGGAGGGGTGATCTCGACGGGTTCAAAATCTATTATGGATCTGGGGACGATTAGAATGCCAGGTAGAGGATGGTTTCTACCGAATGGGGAAGATATGGAAAGAAATGGAGCGGTGCCTGATCACATAGTTTGGCCGTTGCCAGGGGAAATATCATCGGGTAAAGACAGACAACTAGAAAAGGCAATAGAGGTTCTAATTCAGGATGTGAATGAGCATTCCAAAAAAGCCAAGGTCGAAATGAAGCCAGCTAGTAAGAGGTGATCCTCGGTTTGATTATTTTTTAGGAAGGATTTCGTTGATTGTTTTCGGTGGGAGGCCGCTAGTTTCCAACCATTGTAGAGCTCCAGTTTTGTCACGTTTATAGTAAGCTCGCCCAGTATCCCTAAGCGCACCATCACGTATCTTTTCATCCTGAATTGCATTCGCCCATACTAATGCAGATTGGGGGTCCTCATAGGCAACTCTTGAAGCAAAACCTTTAATAGCACGGTCCTTTTGAATTGAATCAGGCATTCCCACAAGGTGATCGCTGGCGCTCTTAGGGTCGCGACGTGCCCAGTGGTTTAATGCATTTTCTATACCAGAGTTAGCCCCCTTGCTTTCTGGTAAAGATTCAAGCCATTGGACGCTGGCGGAGGGATCCCTGTGAGACCAGGCCTCTCCCACTTTCTGAATTGCAGTAGATGCCATGTCAGTTTGCAAGCTTTCAGCCCATTTAGAAGCTGACTCAGGATCAGAATAAGCAAATCTAGGTACTATTGAGTCCATTGCGGATTTACGCATATTTTTGTTGGTAAGGCCGTCGGCCCATGCTCCAGCCTCTTCGAGATTCATGGTTTGGGTTACTTTACGGGCTACATTGTGAATCAATTTATTAGCATCTTTATCTCCTGATTGAACTAAGCTACTTATAAAACTGGCAGCACGGTTAGGATCAATGTTTGAAAGTCCATCCACGACACTTCTTTTGAGATCGTTTTTATTGAGCCGCTTATCATTTAACGTGTCGATTTTATCAAACCAAGCGATTGCTTCATCAGGTTTGCTCGAGACCCAGCCTGTCATTGTAATATGAAGGTCTCGTTCCGAGGTTTTAGTCCCATTGATAACAGCCTCTGCGCCGGCCATTGATCCCCATATAAAATGAAAATCTCTAAACTCGGAACTGTTTTGATCTAACCTCTTTATCTGCGCTCTAATTTCTTGGGCATTTTCTAGAGTCATTCCTTCGAGCAGAGAATTAAATATTGAACGTCTCTTGAGAGGGTTTAATTCGGAAACCATAGATTGCCCTATGGTTTTAATTTCAGAAGAGTCTAAGGATGGTTTATCTAATGGCTCAAGTGAGAGTGAGTTAGTCTGAGTGGTGGCTGTTTTTGATAACTTGCCCTCGTCTTGAGACGCTTTTTTTGTTAGATGCGAGATTTCGGATTTTGGCAATGATTTGTCTGCCTGAAGCTTTTTAGATTCATTTAGAGCTTGTGAATTCTGATTAGACTGTAGTTTTATGCCTATGAAAAATGTAGTAACTGGTAGAATCGAGTAAAGTGCCAGATAGATGATTTTTCTCTTCATTGAAAAGGTATTGCTCACAATAGATAAATGTCTATTTGAGATAAATATTACAACATTGATGAA
>MDTB01043273.1_pt1 | contig 11644 bp, 10 predicted proteins | sample 811161 | NCBI WGS metagenome assembly MDTB01 (sample SAMN05326650, study PRJNA326480) | marine metagenome | isolation source: seawater | place: Mediterranean Sea | collected 2009
GCATCATCTGAAGTAGCAGATATTGCATTAACACTTCAATACGACTACGCAATACTACAATTCTAACGGAGAAAATTTATGTGGGCTATGTTTAAAGACGACAACGATATTAATGAAAAAGCAGTAATTGGTTTTTGTTCATTCGCAGTAATGACATTATTTGCAGTTGTTGACTTAGCAACAGGAATTTGGGGAAAAGATTTAGTTATAAATGATATGGTATACAACTCGTTTGTATTCGTAACATTAGGTTCTTTCGGTATCGCAGGTGCTGAAAAGATAATGAAAAAATAATAAGTTATTAATTCTTAATTAATCAAGGAGCAAAACAAAATGGCTGATAATCAGTATGGATTTCCTACTGAAGTTCTATCTTTACCATCAAAGGGATTATTATATCCCGAAGGTAGTCCTTTACGTAGCGGAACAATAGATGTCAAATATATGACAGCAAAAGAGGAAGATATCTTAACTTCCGCAAATCTAATTGAAAGAGGTGTAGTGATAGAAAGACTTTTAGAAAGTGTTATCGCAGACCCTAAAGTAAAATTAGATGATTTAGCAGTGGGTGATAAAAACGCATTAATGGTAGGAACTCGTATTTTAGGATATGGTAAAGACTATGAAGTTATGATTATTGACCCCAAATCTGGAGAAAGAGTTGAAACCACAATAGACTTAACAACATTAGGTCATAAGGAAATGGACGATAGTTTATTCGAAAATGGAAACAATTTTGAATATGAATTACCAAATTCTAAGAGAAAAGTTGGTTTTAAACTACTTACGCACAAAGATGAAATGGAGATAAATAAAACTTTAGAATCTTTTAAAAAAGCTGAAGAGTTAACAGGTGTTTCATCAGAATTAACCACAAGACTAAAATATCAAATAATATCCATCGATGGTAAGACACAACAAAGTGACATTGATAAATTTGTTGATAATGAATTTTTAGCTATGGACGCTAGAGCATTTAGATTATATGTAAGTGAAATGGCTCCAGATATGGATTTAAGATTTGAATACACAAGTGGGGGCGAAAAAAATATGGTCGATGTTCCTTTAGGGATTGACTTTTTTTGGCCAGCCGCCAGAAAATAGGGCGGCTATACACGAAGAAATCTTCAACATAATTTATTTTGGTCAGGGTTTTACACATTCTGACGTATATAATATGCCTTTACCACTTAGAAGATATTACGCTGATGTTTTAATCAAAACAAAAGAAAGAGAAAATAAAGAAGTTGAAGAAGCAAATAAACAATTTCAAGACCCAAGACTCACCAAAAATTAAAGTTTTAGATATTTATTACTGAATAATATTATGGCAAACTTTAAAATCAAAGACAAAAAATTAATTCCTGAATTCGTTGGTTCGTTAATGAAAGCAGTCGCTAGACGAGGTGCGGGCAAAACTATCAAAAAATTAGAAAAAGACCCAATCATTAAAAAAAATATACAACGAATTCAACAAGTCGATAAAGATTTACAAGACTATATAGCGAAAAGAAGTAAAACAGATTCAAAGTTTAAAAAAGACTATGATGACGCATTAGACTATATAAAAAGTTTATAATTTTTTAACAATCACATAACATAACCTATGGCAGAAAAAACGATAAAGCAACAGCAAACGCTGAATGAACTACTACAAGACTCATTGGGTCAAAGGGAGGAAACCGTAAAATCACTTAGAGACCAACTTAGTTTAGAAAAAGAGTTAGCTAATTTACTTAGAGGTAATAAAGATTTAAGCAAAAAACAACTTGATGTTGTAGGTAGTGTGTTGGATAAATCTAAAGACATTCTTGATAATCAAAAACAAGTTTATGAAGAAACACTAAACACAGTAGATTTAGAAAAATTAGAAAGAGATTTAATTAGAGAAGGGTTGGGTGATAGAACATCTATAATTGAAAAGTTAAAAGCTCAACAAAATATTCAAAAACAAACTAATAATTTAATAAACTTACAAGCCAGCGCTTATGAAAAAATTGGTGGTAGTGTTGAAAGCATGATTAAAAATATTCCACTTTTTGGTGAGTTTTTATCAAGTGCTTTAGGAGCCGATGGTTTAGGTAAAAATATGGCAGATGGGTTTAGAACTCGTGTGTCAGAATCAGGATTTGGTAAAGAAGCAGGTGCAGAGTTTGCTGGTGGATTAGGGGTATCATTATTTCAGACCGCAGATGTTTCCGGCTCTAAAGCGTTTTTGGCTAGTTTAGTTACTAATGTTCCTTTATTATTAGCTGCTACGGTCGGAACATTATTTAGTATTGGTTTGTCTCAAGGTTTAGAATCAATGACTTTAAAACAGAGATTTGTTAGCTTTGTTGGAGGTGGAGCAGCTGATGGATTAAGGGAAGCGTTTGGTAACCTTGATAGAGTCACATTATCAAATGTAAGAAGACTATCTATACAAAAATTTCTTTTCGGAAGTAATCGTCAAGACTTAGCAAAGATTTTACAATTACAAACTGAAATATCTGGATTAACTGAAAAGCAAGCGTTTGATATTCAAACTCAAATACAACGATTTGCTAGATTACGAGGTGTATTACCAAAAGATGTTATCGCTGATATAGCTCAAAATACAGAATTATTTGCAAAATTTGCAAAAGATGGTGGTGCAAATTTAGGTGAAGCAGCAGTTCGTGCAAGAGAATTAGGACTATCATTAAGTACGGTATCAAGTATATCTGATACTTTATTAGATTTTCAATCATCAATTGAAGCAGAATTAAAAGCATCATTGTTGATTGGTAGACAATTAAATTTAAATAGAGCTAGAGAATTAGCTCTAGCAGGAGACCAAGCCGGACTATTAAATGAAATCGTAAGTTTAGTTGGTTCTGAAGCTGAACTCAATAGAATGAATGCGATTGAAAGAAAAGCTTTAGCTGAGGCAATCGGTGTAAGTGTTGCTGAATTAAATAGGTTGGCTAGTGGTGATGTTGAATTCGGTTCATCAGATGTAAAAGAAAACACCCAAGCGATTAAAAATTTAACATTAGCATTAGGACTTTCAGCAGGAGCCGCGATTGGTGGAATGATAGCAAGGAGCGCACCTGGTCTTCAATTGGGTATAATGAGAGCTGCTAATAGAGATATGATTATGGAGATGAAAAATAAACGACTACCAGGTGACCCCCTTAGTAGAGATTTAAGAAATCAGGCAGTAATGCGAGTCGGAAGAGGACGTGGAATGGCTGGAGGAATATCAGGCGCAGTTGGATTCGCTGGTAGAGCCTTAGCCGGAGCTTCCGGATTAGGAGCTTTAATTTTTGGAGTAAATACTATTATTTCTTTATTTAGAAAAAACAACAATACACAAGAAACAATAGCTAGAAAAAGTGTAACGCAAGCAAAAAACTTTCCAGTATTTTCATCAGAGGTATTAAGCGGAAACTAATATGGCATTAATAGATAAATTAACAGATTTAACAAGTTTTGACTACAATAAAGTAGGTAAAACCAACACAACTGAAGGTAGATTTGAAGTTAATCAAAAAGACAATAGTGGTCGTGTAGAAAGTTTAGATGACTTACCAAGACCAAACATTGAGAGAAATCCATTACCACCAGTTATTAAGGGTATTGCGCAAGCTACCGAAACAGCATTAGATGTTTCAACATCAACAAAGGGTATTTTATTTAAAGCTAAACAATCCGTCTTACATTCTCAAAACGCATCTGGAGAAACAAGAGTTTATGACCCATTAGCATTAGAAAAGAGTCTCGTAAAAAATGACAATAATTTTCAAGAGTTACCATTTGGTAATAGAGATTTTACACCAGATAAATCAGTTAGTCAAACTATTTCGTACGACACACCTACAAAAACTTCTTTAGGTTTATCAACTTTTAATGACGATGATAAAAGACCTTCAAGAAGAATGAGTGTCAACATTTATGAAGATAATAAAAGCTATGGTTTAACATCACCAATATTTACACAAAATGTAACATCTGAGTTTCCAGAAGATTTTATAAAGTTCTACATCAATGACCCAATCGGAAAAAGAATAATACAATTTCCAGCTTACTTAACTGACATATCTGATAATTCAAGTGGTGAATACAATGGAACACGATATATCGGTAGAGCAGACCAAGTGTTTGTTTACTCTGGATATTCAAGAACAATTAGTTTTGGATTTAGAGTAGCGGCTCTAACTCGTGGAGATGTTCCGGTAATGTGGAAAAAAATAGACGCTCTTAAATCATTAACTTTACCAAAATATGAACCAATTTATCAAGAGCAAGTGGAACCAAGACCAGTTGCACCATTTGTTGAATTGACAATTGGTGATTTATATGTTAATCAGCCAGGATACTTTACTTCAATCAGTACAACAATGCCACAAACATCTAATTGGGAGACTGAAGACGGACACCAATTAACTCATCTTTGTGATATAACTCTTGAATATACATTTATTGGAAAACAATTACCAAACCTATTAGGAAAACAATTTGATATACCAGGATACGATAAAGAAGCAGAAAGAAGAGCGATTGAAACACAAGAAAAATTGAATGAAAGAAATGAATTTACTAAAAAATATAGCTCAGACACACTAGGTGATATTGAATATGATTTTGGTAGTAATTTGAAAAAGAGCGTAACAGGACAACAACGAACACAAGGATTCGCATCACCAGATTTTTCATCAAACCTATCATCAGCAGGTGATGTTCAAATAGGTTTAGGTTCATTTGAAACTGAGAACTCATAATGGCTAGATATCAAGATACAAAAATAATAAAAGACAAAAATCAACAAAGATATTTGTCAACTGAAGACTATCCAAGTTTTGGAAAAAAAGATACTGACGTATTGATTAGAGCAAAGTTCGGTGATAGAATGGATAATTTAGCTAATAAATATTATGGTGATTCTAATCTTTGGTGGGTAATAGCCAAGTCTAATGTGGATTTATTTGACGGAGGAATATTTTTAAAACCAGGCGAAGAGTACAGAATACCAACAGACTTAAGTGAATCTGGACAAGAATTCATAACTGGCGGTGGAGTTGTCGGAAGTGTTTCTGGTGGAGGTTCATCTGCTGGTGGTTCATCTGGAGGTTCATCAGGAGGTGGTGGAGGTGGATACTAATGAGTTTTTTCAGAACTTATATTGAACCTAATATTCAAGAAGAACTATTCAATAGAGAAAAGTCTATAAACTTTAATTATGACTCACCACAAAACACATTAAGTCCAATAAATGATTCTATTCAACATCAATTCGTTAAAGCTTGTTGGGCAAGAGCATCAGTAGTTTTAAGCGGTGGTAATGTAGTTTCACTAAATAGTTTATTAGATGAAGATAAAAATATTATTAATGAACCACTAAATGTAAAAAATGGAAACCCGTATCGTGGTAAACCAGGTATCACTAATATTAGTTCTAATTACAAAGAATTCTTTTTAAAACAATCCACTTTAAGTTTTTATATACCAGACCCAGATGATTTTGATTTATTTAAAAATCAGTTTTTAAAATTTGGTCGTTATATGTTGATTGAATTTGGATGGTCATTACCTTATAATTTATCATTACCAGCTTTATCTGGTGATACGGTTTTGGATATTTCAAAAGACTTAAATAAAAGAGTAAAAAAAGGTAATGGTAATTATAACGCTATGGTTGGTGTAGTTACAAATTATAATTTTAATTTAACTAATGAAGGAGCTTATGAAGGTACGATTGAAATCAGTAGTATGGGTCGTAATGTTTTAGGTTCATCAACTAAAGGAGATTCAAAAGTTGATAACATTGTTGGTTATGTTAATGAAAAAATACAAAATGTAGAAAAGGGAAATGTTGAATTAACAAACGACGAAGTTGATATTTATAAAACACTAAAAAATTCATTTGTTTCATTTAATGCCACGATAGCAACATTAAAAGATGTTGTTGATAAGTATTTAGAATCAGTAGAAACTGAAGAATATTTCACACCAAGAACATCTACGATAGTAAAGGAAAGAACCTTTGAAACAAAAACCACAGATATTCCAACAAGATATAAATACAAAAACGGAGCGGCCGCAGTTGATAGTTCTAATCTTATTGAAGCGATGGATAATCCTTGTTATGTAACTTGGGGTTGGTTTGAAGACCATATATTGAATAGCTTTTTTTCATTCAATAGTCGAACAAATGATGATGTTGATTTCAAAACAAGTATTAGAAGCGTTGTTCCAGTTGAGGGTGATGAAGAAAAACTAAGAAACAACTATTGTAAAACAAATAAAGATTTATATTCGATTGGATATAAAAGTATAGTTCTTCCAGGTAAAACAAAAGACTTTGAAGTAAAAGGAAAAGACTTAGAATTATCAGGTAAATCTTTATACAGAGAAGAATTATTTAGAAACATCATTAAAATATTTGAAGCAAAATTTCCAAGATTTGAAACAAAAAATAGTAAAGGCGATACTGTGGGTCAAATAAGAAATATGGTTTTTGAAGCTGATTATTTGATTGAAAGTTTTTCAAATATCACTTCACTTGATAAAGCACTGAGTGATTTTTGGAGAAAAGTTTCGGATGATTATGGTGGTTTTTGGAGATATGCAGTTGTCGAAGATGAAAATGTAGATGGTAAAATTATGATTACTGATTTAAATATCGGTGAAGTTAATGATAGAAATGCTTTAGGTCAACTATCAACAGAGGATGATTATAAAATTTATCCTTTTAAAGTTTATTCAAATAACTCAATCGTCCAAAATATAGAATTATCATCAGAGAATTCATCAGAAATGGCAACCTTAGCAGTTTATGGTTCTAATGTTGATTTGAACGAGACAAGTGCAGATGAGGGTAAAGGATACACAGCTCTATCAATGAGAGCATTATCGATGATTGAAAATACAAACAATATGTCAGGTTCATTAGATGATGAAGAAAATGAAAATTATTTAGATACCATATTACAAAACATAAGTAGTCCAGTATTTGGTAATTTTATAGATTCTAAAAAAAGTGAAGGCACAACATCAACGACAGACCCTATAAGCGGTCAACCAGGTAAACTTCAAAGAAGTGGTGGTGTTAGATTTGATGATATAGATGAAATAGTTGAAAATGAAACAAAAATACACACAAATTTAGGAAAAACAATTGAGTACGAAGCATCTGAAGCTAGTATAAGACAAGCTTATTATTGGTTTGATGACTCAGATAAAAGTGTTCAAATATATGACACCAGAACATTTACATTGTATGATGAATTTAAAAGAACTATGTTGTTTAATATTAATAAAGCACCAAGTCAAGACGGAGAGGAAGGGGCATCAAATTTTTCAGTAGTTTTACCGGTTGTTCCAATACAATTAAGCATAACACTACAAGGTATAGGTGGTATAAAAATTGGTGATTTATTTCATATTGATTATTTACCTAAGAGATTTAGAAAGTATTGTCATTTTATGGTGGTAAATGTTAGTCACGAAATATCACCAGTTGGTTGGACAACTACATTAGAATCAAGAATGATTGTTGATGTTCCAACTATGATTGATGATGGACAAGTATCGCAAGGTAAAAAGTTTAAACCTATTATAGTTAAAAATACACTTGGTGAAAAAGTTAAAGAAATTGCAGATGAGTATGAAGAAGTTAATGAAAAAATTCAAGAGGAAAACGAAGCAAGAGAAAAAGCGTTACAAAAAGAATTAGCTAGAAGAAGGGCTCAAGAAGTTTCAGATAGATTAGCAGAGACCGAAACCCCATCGGCAGTATCAAGCTTCTTAGATGATTTTGGTTACGGAAACTAAGAAAAAATTACATTTTGATTAATTAAATCAATACTTATAATAAAGGTTATATGGTTATAGTAAATACAGATATTTTATTCAACCAACTCAAACAACACATACAAACAAAACCATTTGTATTAATGCAAATGTATTCAGATGTTCAAAAGCATTCGGTAGAAAATCGTGTGAGTTGTTATTGGGTTGATTTTCAATTCGAACAATATATTGTTCCGATAAATCATTCAGAAAGATACAAAGATAAACTTCCAATGATTAATACGGAGCAAACTATTTATGTTCAAGATTTAAAACAATATCTACACAACACATTAGTATTTAGCGATGATGTCAAAGATTTAAATTGGTCGTGGTATATGAAAACAAACCAACCATATGATTTTGAACAACACTTAACGAACGCTCATCATCATTGTTATCGTTTATATTATGACAAGCAAAACATTAATGATGTGGTTCCATTGGTAAAACACGCTGAATATTTTGAACCAATATCAAAAGAACTATACAAATCATATGAATATCAAGACCAAACCATTTTAAAAAACTTACATCAAATAGAACGCAATGGATTAAAAACATATGAAAAGATAGTTTATTCAGAATACAATCCATATACTTCAACAGGTCGTCCAAGTAATCGTTTCGGTGGATTAAACTTCGCAGCCCTAAACAAATCAGACGGAAGTAGAAAACAATTCATTAGTCGTTTTAACAACGGAGTATTGGTTGAAATGGACTTTGATGCGTATCACTTACGATTAATTGGTGAAATCATAGGATATAAGTTTCCAAAAGGTTCAGTCCACGAACATATGGCAGAATTATACGGATTACCTTATGAAGAGGCAAAAGCCCTATCATTTAAATATTTGTATGGTGGTATCACAGATGAGGTGTCGGATAATCCATTCTTCTCAAAAGTAAACGATTATATTAAATTACTCTGGCAAGACTACAAAACAAATGATTTTGTAGAATCTTATATTTATAATAGAAAGATATATAAAAGAAATCTATCTGATATGAATCCTAATAAATTGTTCAATTATATGATACAATTAATGGAAACAGAAAACAATATCAAGATTTTAAATGAATTGCAACCTAAATTGCAGCAATACAATAGTAAATTGATATTGTATAATTATGATTCATTTTTATTTGATTTTGATACCAAAGACAAATTAGATTTTTTAAGTATGGTAAAGAAAACAATAGAAAGTGGTGGTAAATATCCAGTTAAAATTAGTAGAGGAGTCAACTATCACGATATGCAAGACATAACGGAGAAATTTAAATGAAGAAATTATCAGACATTGTTATGGAATTGGGTAAAGTCCAAACAGATAAAGACAACCCACCTTTCAAAACACCAAAACAAATTGAAAAAGAAGGTGTAACTAATCCAGTAACACAGAAGCACGACTTCTCAAAACCTACTGTGGTTCACATTTCTAAAAAAGAAATGGAAATACTACACAATGACGGAAGATTAGAAACTGATGGAATCACGATTATCGCAGATGAATAATTGGAAAAAAATAGTAAACGAACTAAGTTATAGAGTTTCTTCTGGCATTCCAGATTTAACTAATGAACAACACTTAATGAAATTATGGGAAATTCTAAAAGAACATAATTGGAATATTGATGCGCGTGTTGAACTATTAAAGAATCTACAAGAAGTAGACCAATCATTATTAAAAACAAAAATTACCAATCCTACAACTCAAAGACAAATACAAGTCAGAACTGGTTTAGGATATAAAAAATCAAACACCGCAGCATACAATGTAGCAAAGTCTTTCTTAAAAGATAAAGGTGTGTCGGATGATGAAATAGAGAAACAAGCAGACAAATCAGCAGAGGATGATGTTAAAAAAGAAAAACCAAAAACAAAAGAGTTTTTTAAAGATATCAAAAAAATCGATACTTTAAATTCAGATGAATATAAAAAACCATTAGACTCAACCAAAGACGAATTTGATAAATCAAACGAGAAAAATCAAACACCATCAAAGTTTGAGTTATCTGAAGACTCTCGTAAAGCACTAACTAAAGTAGCACCAAAATATGTTGACCTACTTGAAAGAGTTTTAAATACAAATCGTAAAGGTGACGGAAGTGATAAATTAGATTATTTTGGTGTTGGAGGTGGACAAGGAGCCGGAACCACGAAATCAGCTATGGGTGAATTAATGACTCAAGCTTTTTCCACACTTCGTTCTGATGAATTATTTGGTAAAAAAGATGAAAATGGAATGTATAGTGGTGGACTTTACAGAGATATCGCAGGTCATTTAGATAAATTAGAACAAGATGGAGTTCAAACACACATTGATAAATCTTGGGTTAGAGCAGCTATGGAAAACCGCTCAGCTATAATGGCTCACTTCAGAGAAAAATTTGGAAACGATTATGAGATTGTAGCCACATCTTGGGATGTTCCAAGTGAAGTAGAATCATTAGGACTTTCATACAAAGACAAACAATCGACCACGGACACTTTTTTCAAAGTTAAAGACAAAGATGGAAACGAAAGAGTTTTAGAGTGTTCATTAAAGAAAAGTTTTTCCGCTAACTTATACAATGGTAGTTTACAAGATGTTATAAAAAATGCAGACACACAATTAAATGTAGGTGACTTCGCTGATAAACAATTAAATAACTTGAATAATGTTTATGAAAAAAACCAACAAACAATGAGAAGTGTAATTCAAAATATTAATCTTGATTCTGAAGAAGCTGAGAGTAATATACTTGATATTGCAAGAGTATTGGGTGGTGGTAAAATAAACCTTGTTGAAAAAGCACAAAAAGAATTATTTGAAACTATCAAACAAACTCAAGAGGATTTATTATCAAATCCAGAACTCAACATAGATAGAGATTATATAGGTAATGTAACTCAAGCCGGTAAAAAGAAAGGTAAAGTCACTATGGCAAAAAGAGCTACAAACAAAAATTTACTTATGTTATTACAAATGACAGGTAAATATGATGAGGGATTAGGTATTGCATTTGACAATCACAAAAAAATTACGAGCGATTTTGAAGAGTCAACAATTAAAGAATTAAATGAAAACGAAACATTTAAACAAAGTGTATTAGATAAATGTAGAGATAGTCTACCACTTGAGGATATTATAGAGGGTAAAGAGTTTATGGCAGCTGGTAAAACACCAGTAACTAAAAAGACACTTGAAGCTATGTTTGGAACTTCCGATTGGAATAAGGTAAAGGAAAACTTAGAAGTAGATTTAGAACCAGTTCCAACATTAGTGTATAAAGGTAAAGTTGATGATAGTGATAGAACAATCAAGTTTGCTAATATCGTGGTTCGTGAAGACGGAAAAGGTTATAGTGGTGGAGCAGTAAAGTTCGAATTAAAGTTTAATAATAATTTTAGAGACTTCGCTGCAGGTGAATCACAAGACATATATGACCAACATAGACCAGAGGGTGGTCAAATACCAATACCATTTAAGAAGAAGAAAAAATGAAAACTCAATTACTATGCACCTTTACTTCTAAACCAAGATTAAACGATACCTTAGACATTATTATAACTTGTAATGAAGTCTTGTATGAAAAAGTATATGTGTTTCAAAATGAAAAAGATTTATCACAATTAATCTGCACATACAATATTGAGTATAATTATGATTATGAAGAAAGTATCATCGATACAATTTCACTTCACAGAAAAAAACAAAGTAATACATTATATACAATCAATGCATTAAACGAAGTTATCAGAGAGAAAAATGGTGGCGTGTTAGATAAATCATATATGGTTGATTGGAACGAGTTCAACAATACATTGTTATTAACAAACGATATGGGA
>MDTB01071088.1_pt1 | contig 11644 bp, 6 predicted proteins | sample 811161 | NCBI WGS metagenome assembly MDTB01 (sample SAMN05326650, study PRJNA326480) | marine metagenome | isolation source: seawater | place: Mediterranean Sea | collected 2009
TCACTCCCCAGCTAATCTTTCGAAAATGAATAAAGTCATTGAGCTCTTGTTTTCTGAAGGAAAGATCAAAGTCAATGAACGAGTATTTTTGAGCACCCATCTTCTAGATTCTTCGGGACATCTCTCCTGCTCGGATGAGCAGGCTGTCGATCTTCAAAAAAAGAAGATGGAAATATTCAATCTCCTGAACCTCTTTTCCTCCACGAAGAGCCAAATGCATCTGTCGCGCATCCTGCGCCGCACAAAAGAGTTGATGCGTATCATTGGTGACATCGAGGCTCAGAACAAGAGAGATTTTAAACTTGGGAGAAGACATGAAACAGTGAAATCAGAAATGCTGAAGGATCCTTATTCCCAGTGCCGCTCGTTAATACAGCGTGAGATTGATCCCAATCATCTTCCAGAAATTAGTGATGAACTTAAGAAGCTATTACAGCAGCACTGCTCTTTGCTGAAGGAAGAAGGAAGTCTAAATGAAGAACAGTATCAAAAGGCAGTACGTTTAATTGATGAACGTGATCGGAAAATGGCATATGCGTTGTTTCAGTACATGAACGATTCTGATGCGCTTCGAGTGTACCTGGACTTCAAGAGAAAAAGATACGAGAGAGAACTGGATTACAGTAAGAGGGTTTTGGCCAGAATGGATTCCCATAAAAAGTTTATTCGCGAAAGAGCTGAACTGTACGCTGAGCTGTGGAATGAAAAGATTGCGCCAAAGCAATCGAAGAGGAAGACTCTGCGATGGGTCGTACTGTATATAGAAGCGCTCAATGCGTTTCGCAAGAAAGGAAAGTTTGAAGAAATATGACAAGAGTGGATTAAAAAAATTGATTGTTTGTAGTGCTGGCTGATCAGATAAGCATGTCTGCCTTTGATCTGGACTGCCCTCTGCGGCTTTCGGTCAGTACAATGAGCATATCTCCCTTTGACCATGTGTGCTGTTTATGCCTCTCCGCTCCTTTTGGATTGATGCATATCTTATCCCCACGAACCCAGCCAACAAGAATTTGCTTCCTGTTGCGAATGAATTGGAAGAGATCCCAGTAACTACACTCCCGCTCAAGCGATTCAACGCTGCACAAAGCCAAATCACATCCAAGAAAACCTAGAAGTTCTGTCAAGACACTCTTTACCTCACGCGATTCACTCACCATTGCAAGCACCTTTGAGACAGTATTGTTGGACAGGACAAAGTCTGACATGTGACTGATGGCACTATTCTGCATGATCATGATATGAGTCTGAGGATCAAGAATTTCGCATGTGACGAGACAAGTTGCATGCAGCTCCTCTTCCTGCAGTCGGCGCTTTGCCTCCCTGTTTTTTGCAGTTTTCTCCTTAAACTTGCGGATAGAAGCAAGAGTACGTTCATCCACAGACCTTCTTGCAGGCTGAACTGCTTCCTGGAAGGCGCCGATGGAAGATGAAGATGAAGAAGAAGGTGAAGAAGTGTCACTTCTTTCAATTGCCAACTTTTCCAAAGCTTTGGAGACCACTCTCTTCTTCCTGAACTGCAAATCACGAATGAGAAGGAGAATTGCAAGAGAGTGTGAATCGCTATGCATCATATCTGTCTCCAGAGCTTCATCTGATAAAATCAAGACAGAGGTAAATTTCCATACCTCGACTTCCTTCAGCTTCCGCCTCACTGCTGGATTTCCAATATGATGCACAAGCTTCAAATTTTTTAGATCCTTTTCTGCACACAAGCCACCATCTTCCAGTCGCTCTTCCCTTTCTTCTATTGGCAGTTCGCTCAGCATGTGCAGCTCACTCCCTGGAGCCACAAGTTCGTCGAGAAGCACGATCACGTCATCGATATCCCTGCGCCATCCTGTCATGAGAACCTTTTCAGGCCGCTGCAACTGCGCAGTAGGACTCAGGCTAGCTTCAAGGCTCATAAATTTTCTAGTATCCATGGTGGCGAGAAGAGGCTCATATGAATCGTCATCTTCGGCAATCACGACAATTTTGTCCGTCAGACCGAGAACACGCTCTCCTGGTGGATTAAGGATGACCTTATCGGCGCCGAATGATGTCGAAGTTGCAATACCAATGGGCACCGCCGTATCGAAAGAAAGCAACACTTCATCAAACGTCTTGCCAATGAATTCTGGCCACCGCTTGATGTATATTTCATCCCCTTCAAAACCAAGGAGCTCAGCGTAGACCTCAGCGAGTCCTTTTGAGCGCGCGGCTTGGATCATGAGCCTGCCGACAATATCGTGAGAAACGATCGTCTCGACGCTCTCTCCTCCAACGAGCTCTACCAGAGAAGTATTGTCAATATCACGCATCTCTGCCACTACGTGCCCGCGCAACTCCGATTTTAGGCTCTTCAAGCTCAGAACTGATCGCAGCACAGTTGCATCAGCCTTATCGGGAGCTCCTTCAGGTGCCAGAATAACGATTGACTTTGCCAGATGAGCAGCGCATTTATTCAGGTCTCCTTGTGCAATGATAGATCCTGTCCGCACGATGACTGTTGATCCCCTCAGGGAGCACCTTTCGTTCACCTCTGCCTCGGCTTCCTTTTTTGCCTTCCCGGAGAGTAGAACGATTGTGCCACCACCATCACTCTCCATGGACTGTGTCAGTTGATTCAGGAGCTGTATCGTCTTTAATGTCCATCCTAGGACAAGAACATGACCGGCTTCGATGACTTTTGAACGCCCTGTCTCTAAGTCCTCTAGCTTCTTTTTGATGCCATCAACGACAAATCCGATGATCGCCGCACTCAGCAGAATCCCTCCAACGGTGACAAAAAACGCAACAATCCTATTGGCAACTCCATTGCTGTCTGCGTGTGTCCCAGGATCAGCAATGAATGCCCAAGAGAGCCAGATTGCCTCGGCCATTGCAATCGTCTTTTGTTCATCGCCCATCATCATCATTGTTCCATTGACGTCTGCCATTTTAGGAATGGATGCAAGGCTACCAATATGGATCAAAATGCCACCAAAAAATATTGCTGCAACAAAAAAAAAGGTGATGGACAGGGCCTGCCAAGACGGATGCTCTATTCCAGTGTTCACGCGATACTTTATCCTTTCCCAAAGTGTGTAGTATTGGCTACGCTGACCAAAGACTGGGGCGCCATTTTCGTCCACATCCGTTGAGACAGAGTCCCCAAAAAGGCTTTTCAAACTGCGCACACGTTCTATCGGTGAAGTGCTGGCCCGGCGCCGGCGTTCACCGGTCGTCGCCACCACCACATTCGTGTGCTGCTGCTCTTCGGCGTTCGCCATGGCAGTGTCTACCAGACTGGGGGGCAGAGGCACCACCCTTGTTCCACCAGCCCCCCGAGGAGTATCCACACTCATGCTCTTCGCCTCTCTGTTTCCTTTTTCCTCTCTTTCTCTTTCTCTTTCGTCTTTTTTTCTTCTTCTTCTTCTTCTTCTTCTTCTTCTTCTTCTTCTTCTTCCGTATGATGAGGATCTCTCGTTGTCCAAAACAAAGCAGCAGCAGCGAGCAGCGAGCAGCAATCAGTAATTAGCAACCAGCAAAGCAAGAAGCCCTGCCCTGTCCTGGTGTGGGGTGAACAAAGAAGTGATTCAGAGTCGTGAGAATGAGACGGTAAAACAGACAGATCGAAGAAGGAGGAGGCCGATCGTGTCCCTATTCTGTGCAGTACATCATTCGCCCCCTTGTCTGGAGTGGTCTATGATTTCCATTGTGTGTAGTATTACTATCGTCTTGCATCTGGAAGGAGGGAGAGGGAATGAGGAGAGGAGAAACGCACAACAGCGACAGACGGACACACACGCACATAGAGAGAGATAGAGAGAGAGAGAGAGGAAGAATGAAGAAGAAGAAGAAGAAGAAGAAGAAGAAGAACAGCTGCAACATTCACTCAGCGGGCAACCATGACGAAAACAGTTGGAACATGTAGACGAAAGGAGGCAAAAGAAACACTGCTGAGAGAAGAAAGTAGGTGCAAGAAGAAGAAGAAGAAGAAGAACAACAACAACAACAACAAAACTTGGAAAACCAAAGGACAATGAACTTGATTACGACCCGTGAAATGCAAATACTAGCTAGCGGTAGCTGCGCCTATTACCGCCGAAAGATGCTGCAAAAGGCATCCAAACTTAATGGCTCTCCTTCATCGTTCTCGAATTCAGAAGATACTTCTTTGATGCTCTTAAAGTTCTCGGCCATGTTGAGGATGTCGCCCAAAACGTTGTTGCTCTTGATGGAGAGCCATAGATCTGCCCTGGAGAGTTCCTCTTCACCAACGTCAGCGGCAACGGACTCAAAGGCAGCCTTGAGAGCCGCCTCTGCGTCTCTACCCACAGTGCCACTTGGTCCCCTTCTACACATATTCCTGAGCCAGCTCGTGTTCTCGCCAGGTTCTAGGAAACGGATAACCTCTCCAGTCTTGAAACTCCTGACCTTGCCATCCGAGACGTCAGCGTATCCATCTCCAACATCATACTGCCCCTCCTCTAGCAGAGGATCGCCCGCACGATGGTTCGTCAGCTGGCTCTCGCCAACAGGCTTGATGCCGTGTTTAATTTCGGAGTAAAACCGGCGATCATCAGCAGTGCAGTATTTCCAATTTTCGCGCTCGTAGGCAAGCCCGTCACTAAATGTGTAGGAGGAGCTCACTTCTCTGCCGTTCTGCCACGTCGCCTTGTACTCACCGCAGCCAGGAACAATGATCTTCCCCTCACCATGAAACATACCATCCTTGAAGGAACCAACATACTCTGAGCCGTTTGGGAATTTGAAGACGCCCTCGCCCTCAAATCTTCCGCTCTCCGTCTCCCCAGTATGTGCTGACCCAGTGTATTCCATTGGCGTCAGAGGCGGCTACGACGACAGATGTAAGTAACCCTTTTTCCAGGCCACGTCTGTGCCTTCCTTCGAATACTAATTGATCGCCTGCAGTAAATTCACGAATGGTAATGGCGGAGTGATCCCGCAGTCAAAATGAAATGAAATGAAAATGGTACAACGTAGTTTCTATGTTCCAACAGTTTTGCTGTCCCACCACCACCAAACAACAAAAATTAGAACAACAACAACAACAACAACAACCGTTCTTACTTTTCTTCCTCCTTCTCCTGAGACACAAGAATAGAGAAACAAAGGAAAAAGAAAAAAAATCAAAACGTCTCTCTTCACCCTAGTTTTTGTTTTTGGCGAGCAAGATGCTAATGAATTGAAAGGAGGAAAAACAAAAAAAGAGAAAGAGAAAGAGAAAGAGAAAGAGAAAGAGAGAAAAAAATGGTGGCACCAAGCAGAAGAGTCCTGCTTCTAATCCTTTTACTTCTGCAGCTACTGGCATCATCAGCATTTCCTTTAGATACAAATGGAATATGTTCGTGCTCGATAACAGTGGATGCCAAGGAAGAGGCACGGCCGATGAACACGGTCCAATTTTTTATCTCCAGGCCAAAGGCGAGTTTGCAACCTCTTCATATTGCTGTGAATGAGACCTTTCCCGTTGCCATAGAGCACCGAAACTTTTTCCTCAGCAGTTCGAAGAGGCCGCAGCTCCTGAGTTTCAAAATGGACAATTTGTTTTACAAATTACTCGTCGAAAATTCAACGTCTGTATGGTCTCCAAGTGAGAGTTTTTCCACGAGAATCCTTGAGAAATGTAAGAGCCTATCTATCATTGATGCGCATTGCAAGGCGATGGTACCTGAACTTGTGGATCAAATAATTGCATCCAACTGTGTTTCAGAAATATCAGAAGCATGCTGCTACTCCAAGTCCTTGGATACAGAAGAGCAAATGAATCTTGGATGCCAACCATTCAATGGTAATTTTGCCATGCTCAATGTAATGATTAGATGGCCAGGAGAGTACGCCCTGAGAGTGAGGCTGAAATACTCCAGGGACGAGTGTTCACAGTGGAAGCAGTCCCACCATATCATAGACAACCCGTCGACGCGAGTTATCGTGAGTAGTGCAACGTGTCCTGTCGCAATTACCATCCTGAATCGAGTTCAAGAAATTTGGAATCCGGACAATGAGACGCGGCATCACAGAGTTCTGGTGCAGACCAACGTACTAGAGTCACACCATTTTCCAGAAGGATATGTTTGCCTCAGAGTGGATGCATCAGAACACGAGAGATGCCAAACGCTTCATCCAGACAAAGGCCAGAAGCAAATAATGCATTTTTTTGTCGTCAGTACTTCTCGTCTGATAAAACACGTGAAGCTCACGGCATGGTGGGCAGGGAAGCACGAACACTCATCTTCCTGCATACACGTTACAACAAGTACTTCAATCGAACTTTCGAACGTGCAGAATACCTCGTCATCAAAGGAAGGTGCAGATTTCGTTGTTGTAACAGCAGCAAATGAAGATTACTTTCCACGTCTTCAAAATCTTCTTGGGTCTCTAGCGCTATGGGAGCCAAAACTCAAGGTTGAAGTTGTCAATCTTGGGCTCTCAGAAAAATCTCTCAAGGCGGTGCTGCAATGGTGTAACGCAAAAGTCATTGATTTTCCGAACGATGATTACCCAGCTCATGTTCACAATTTGAAGACGTACGCCTTCAAGGTGATTGCAGTCACTGACACACTAAAACGGCACCCTCGCATCCTATGGATAGACGCAGGACTCGTAGTCCTACGGCCGCTGGATTTAGTCAAGAGAGAGCTTGAGACAAAAGGTTACTTTTTTGTGCCCTACAAGAATGGGATGAAAAGTTGGGAATTTTATCACCCTTCATTACAGGAAAAGTTTGGCGTCTCGGAGATTCCAAGTGGTCAAGTATATTGTATAGGAGGTGTACAGGGCTGGTCAATGGACAATGAACTCAGCAAGAGCGTGCTCAAACTTCTAAGAGAGTGTGCATTAGACCTCAGTTGTATTATGCCTGAGAATACTAATCGTCAAAATTTCTTGCAGGATCAATCAGTGCTCAATTCGATATTTGCAAAGTTAAAAGTGAATCCGTGCCAAGGAAATCAAGATGTTTACCACTTCTTACAAAGCACGAGTGAACTCTCTTCAGGTTTAGTGTCGCCTGATGAACCCCGTGCCTTGATGAAGTCGTTTTTCCGACGTTCGTATCTTCACTTTGATGCGTATGGAAGTAAGGTGGACAAGGAAAATAGTTGCAATGATTGAAACCACGCAGCAATTTCCATTGAAAATTTAAAGAGGAAAATATTTTTAATGTAATAATGGTACAGACACATTTGGAAGAAATCTCAGAAGCCGAGATCTGCGAGTGAAAGTGGGGCCCGGCTCGCTCTACGCTGTCCTCCAGGATCCAAACTATGTACAGAGCTCAACCTTCTCTTGGCGTTGGTGAGCGCTCTTTTCGAGCCTTGGAATGCCTGTTGAAACTTTTCCAGGGCCTTGCCTTTATCACCGGTGGAGTCCAGCTGCGCGCCATCCGTATCAATTGTTTGCCGTTCATTTCCATCCTCATCCTCTCGAATCATAAATTCGCCATCTGCCTGAGCATCTGCCATCTCATCAATAGACACCCTGCAGCTATTGACGAATTGCTCTCGCCTCATGGAGCTTGCAAAGCTCAGACAGTAGTGGGTCTTCTCAATGTCGCTGAAAAGAAGCTCGCAAACAGAATCATCCCGCTTGTTCTTATGGATCTGTTGCAGATTCATCAAGTCCAGGGACTTCAGCAGTCTCCCGCAACCATCGACATTCCGACGGACATGCTGCCGGCTTGCTTGAAGAAGACCGCAGCATCGCCTCTTCTCGAGCATAGCATCTTGTGAAAGTGGCGTCAGCGTAAATATTTTGCACAGCCCAATGTCTATAAACAGAGTGCGCCACTGCCAACGACCACGAGAATTCTTCTTCTTTACACTGAAGACAGAATCCCGGAGCGTGTCCGAGTCAAAGTCAAAGCACAACTTTTCTCCCTTCATGACCTCATCGTGAGTCCATTTTGATGCATTTGAAAGGATGGGCGCAGTCACAATGGGCCGCGTCAATGCATGATAGGCTGCGACGAGCCCTTTCGCTGCACACCTCTCCGTAGTCTCGCCACGCCCCCCTTGCGTAACACGTTGGTGATGACATATGACATTGTGCGCGCACGCCTTGACACAGTGCTGCCTTGGATGGGTGCAGAGACCGCTGCACATAGATCGTGCTTTTTCACACCTGCATGGCACTTCATTGATGAGCAGGCACAGGCGATCTGGGCCAATGTATGAGATTGGAAGCTTTCCATCTGTGAGGCCTAATTTGACAGCCTCCTTCGCCCGCTTGTCCCACTTGGAGTAGAGATGCTCCAACCACATATGAAGATCAACACTGCGTGACTTCTGACTTCTCCCAACCTTGATCGCCTGGCTCACAGCATCAAGGTACATGACCTCAAATTTCATCTTCCAGTACTGGCGGGTCGCCTCGTAGGCCTTTCCGTACGTCTCCGGGTCTTCATCATAAAGTTCCTCCGCCTTTTCATAGTTGCTGGACATGAGCAGGATATTGGTAGAATTCGGCCGGCAGCGTGCAAGGCATCGAAATGTCCGCACGGAGCCCTTCATGAAAAAGTCGCTAAGAAGGCTTGGGACTTCCTTCTTCCATCTACTCGCGTTATCCGACTGCAGCTTTACTATTTCGAACTCGCTAATGACAATGGCGATGAGAATGTTGAGCGAAAGAAAGTAGAATAGGACCTGGTAGCCGACGAAAAATAGATCAACGAGGAATCCCTCTCGCCTCGTCTCGTGCAGCTTAACATAGTCAAAGTCGCCGAGAAGGTATCGAAATAAGGTCATGATGGCAGTTGGTGTGTCATGAAAGTGCGCATCATCCGCTCCGAACCAGACTGTGGAGCAGAAAACAAATCCAAGCAGCAGCACGCCGAGGAAGAGAATAAAATAGAATAGCGTTCCCCGAGCAGATATGAGTGTATCAATCAGGAGGCGAGCATGCTTCGAGATACTGATATACTTGATCATTTTGAAAGAGGCAACAATACCAAAGAAGCCGCCAAAGTCAAGGCATGATTTAAAGTGGATTCCAAGCCCCCATAAATCAGTGTAGTCGTTATTCGAGCCCCTTGGCTCAATATCCACATTTCGACTCTCTAGCCACATCACCCATGTCCAAAAGAGGGTGATGTATACTCCAAGGTAAACGAGCACGACAACTTCGATGAGAGAGGAGCTTCTCCTCGTGCAATAACTTTTGCAATTGCCAAAGACGAAGAAGACACGGAGCTCGTAGAAGACCCAGCCAAGGTAAAATGCGTTGAAGCTGAGAACTGTAGAGATAGACGCCAGCCCGAGCACTGTCTGAGTCGTCAGCGGTACGGTGGCCATGGTAATAAATTCGGAGCTCGGATAGACCATGCCAGATTCAGTAAATTCAATGATGATGCGGCACACGGTCAAGAAACGCGTCATAGTGTTATAGACATTGAAGTTGATGACGACTGCACGCGTGGCCTGATCGATCCACAACTTGTCCTTCATTTTGTCCATGACGATCCTTGCACGCTCAGGATCCAAATCAATCAGATACTCCACTCCTCGCTTTCCGTACCCACCAAGCGGGCCATAGCCCTTCAGCTCGTGGACTGTTGACTCAAAATCCTGGAAGACGTAACCACTACAATACTCATGATTCGATCCACAGTGGCATCGCGATGCCGGGCAATACGCCCCCTTTTCAGACTCTCGCGCAAAAGAGCACCCTTTGCAGGCTTTGCCAGAACCTGTGAGCCGCCGTGCGACTGGCGTTGGTGCGGTGTCCGCTTGTGAGGAGCTCGGTGATGATCTAGTTTCGTTGTTTTCCTTTGGCTTTTCGTCCTCGCCATCTATTACTAAATTGTCTAGCCTACACTGCTCTGGAGAGTTTGGGCAATCATCACAAGTATCTACGCAGCCCCATCGATCTAGCAGCTTCCCACAATCTTTATCGAAGGAGATTTTTTCGTTTTCGCTAAGCTTCCCCTGCAGAGCCTTTTCGAAGGCAGCGTTGCACTTCGTACGCTTCTGCGGTTGCTGCCCGGGCACATTGTCCCTGCACATTTTCTTTCCAATTGAGAGGCAGTGCGACTTTGAAGGAAGGTGCCTTGGACAGAAACAAGTATCAGCCTCCGGAATATACGATTCGGTAAACAAATTTGCAAGTCCCAGAGATTCTGAGCCACTGACGTACGCTGCAAAGCAGCTATGGGAATCATCAAGCACAAGTCTGTCCTTTGCGCATGGTCTTGATTCGACCCGATGCTGCCTAATTTGCACCTTCCCAACGATCTCCATGACACCATATACATAATTTGTCTCATTCTCGTTCAATTTTCGCCCGTTGTACCACTCCTCTACAAATAGCGCAGACGTCATGGGACCAAGAAGCCATTCCCAGGCCTCCTCCTTCGTCATGATTTCGTAAAAGTTTTTCTTGTACGTGGCGTCCGGGAATTCCTCATCCAAGAGCGAATCCCTCAGAGTGCTCTGCTGCTCCCATGCCTTGTGAGTGTCGCGGATGAGAAACACCTGGAACAAAAAAAGGCCGATAAAGAAAGTGTACACCAGAAATTCTGTGAACAGTTCGTGCCTCGTAATTCTGTACGATGCAATCAGAATGTCCTTAATGGGGACGCTCTCTGACACCATTTTATCCACATTGGAGGGCGTCGAACCCCGGCTTCGTATGCGCCTCAACTTTAGTCTTTCCGCTTGAGAGGCAGACTTTTGAAGTCGTGGAATAGGCACGGCTGCGTTTCTAGACATGGGATTTATTCTCTCATTCTCGAAGCCTGTGGACTTTGAGCTTTCGAGCATGGGCATAACTGATGGTAGTTTGCGGACATCTTCATCGCTGGAATCGTCTTCCGGGTCCGTCACCCCTTCCGGCAGCTCCCACACCGTCGCGCCAGTCTTGGAATTGTGGTAGAAAGGAATCCCGTCATCATTACGGTGCACGTTCCAATCGGAGGGCATCTTGACAAAAGCTTCCGACTGGAACGCTCCCCTGGTCGAGTTTTCCTTCTTTCTCGCTACCCGTGAACGACCACCACGGCCTCCAACTCTCTTCACCCTCGTAATTCTCTCCGGCGCCGTGCCTTTCGCCTACTACTAGTACTACTACTACTACTACTACGACTACAACGAACAACTACTCCCCCTTCGTCTCTTTCACCGTCGTCTACCTCTACTGTCCCTTCTACTGAGAATGTTGCTGCTGCTGCTATTACCAGTACTTCTCCGCCGCCGACACGTCTAGAGATCTAACAGGCAGCTGTTTGTTGTATACGTATAACAATAATACTGCGGCGGTGAGCGTGCAAGCACAACCGAAGCTCCTGCTGCGAGAGAATAATGTACCACGATCTTATCTTCACCCTGAAGAGAGATACGACGACTGCGCGAGTGAGGGAGAAGTTCTATATATATATATATATATATATATATATATATGTATGTGCATTTACGTACATATATGAGGTTACATAGATAGAGAGAGATTGATGATTGACTGATAATGATGATGAAGGTGGTGATGATGATGATGAAGGTGATGATGAAGGTGATGAAGAAGAAGAAGAAGATGATGATGATGATGATGATGATGATGATGAGAAGATGATGATGATGAAGGTGATGATGATGATGATGATGAGAAGATGATGATGATGATGATGATGATGATGATGATGATGATGATGATGATGAGAAGAACGAAA
>MDTB01194231.1_pt1 | contig 11644 bp, 11 predicted proteins | sample 811161 | NCBI WGS metagenome assembly MDTB01 (sample SAMN05326650, study PRJNA326480) | marine metagenome | isolation source: seawater | place: Mediterranean Sea | collected 2009
TAATTTTATCTTTATCTATAGACATTTGTGAAATATGTTAAATATACAAGAAATTAATAACATAAAATATAAAATAAAAATGCTTGATATTGAAGATTTTAGTAAAAAACTCATTAAAAAATCAAGATTAATGGGCATAGATCCGGGTAAAAAAAGAGTTGGTATCGCTATATCAGATGAAAATAGAATTATAGCTACGCCTTTAAAGGTTCTTGTCAAAAATAACTTTTCAATATTTGTTAAGGATATTCAGGATATTATTAATGAGTACAGTATTGACGGGATTATAGTAGGGAATCCTCTTAATTTAGATGGTTCAAAAAGCAATTCTTCTCAATCAGCCAAAGACTTGGCTATAAATCTATCAAAAAATATTTCAAAACCTATCACTATGTGGGATGAAAGATTTTCGAGTGAAGGAGCTTTCAATTTAACTATTGATTTGAACGTAAATACAAGCAAAAAAATAAAAAAATTAGACGAAAATGCTGCTGCTTTCATTCTTCAAGGGGCTTTAAATTTTTTGAAAAAATAGCTTGATATAATAACTGAAAAGGCCTATAGAGTTGATTTTAGTGGCGATAATTAAAAAAACATCAGCTATTAAAAATTCCCAAAACCACTTATTAGGTATTCAAAATTTATCTATTTTAGAAGCTAAAAAAATTTTAAAAGAAGCCAAATCATTCATAAAATTAAACAGAAGCGGATCAAAAAAATTAGATATTTTGAGAGGAAAAACTCAAATAAACCTATTCTTTGAGCCTTCCACTAGAACACAAAGTTCTTTTGATTTGGCTGGAAAAAGACTAGGTGCAGATGTTTTAACAATGAACCTTACTAACTCGGCACTTAAGAAGGGCGAAACTTTAATAGATACCGCAATGACTCTTAATGCGATGCATCCTGACATTATTGTAATTAGACATCAAGACTCCGGAGCACCAAACCTTTTGTCACAAAAAGTAAAATGTGCTGTAATAAATGCCGGAGATGGAAAAAGAGAACATCCAACACAAGCCTTACTTGATGCATTAACAATAATAAACAGAAAAGGAGAAATAGAAGGTCTTAAAATAGCAATCTGTGGAGATATAATGCATTCTAGAGTCGCGAGATCAAATATATATTTAATGAACATGTTAGGTGCTGAAATAAATGTTATTGCTCCAAAAACCTTAATGCCAAGTTCAATAGAGAGACTTGGTGTAAAAGCATTCACTGATATGAAAAAAGGCTTAGACTCATGTGATATTGTTATGATGTTAAGATTGCAAAATGAAAGAATGCAAGGTTCATTTTTACCATCAAAAAGGGAATACTATGAATACTTTGGTTTAACTCCAGAAAAATTAAAATTCGCTAGTAAAAACGCACTTGTTATGCACCCTGGTCCTATGAATAGAGGTGTCGAAATAGATACAAAATTAGCTGATGATATAAATGTAAGTTTAGTAAAAGAACAGGTTGAACTTGGGGTGGCAGTAAGAATGGCTTGCTTAAAAATGTATTGTAAATAATAATGAAAGAAAAATATTTAATAAATGCTAGAATTATAGACCCCTCTCAAAAAATTGACTTCATTGGTGGTTTAATTATTGATGAGAAAGGCAAAATTAAAGATATAGGAAAACATATAAAAAATACCTCACAATCAAAAAAAGCTGAAATTATAGATATTAAAAAAAAGGTTGTCATACCTGGAATAGTTGATTTAAAAACATTTGTTGGTGAACCAGGATATGAATATAAAGAAAATTTTAGAACTTTAAGTCAGGCAGCATTAGCTGGTGGTGTAACATCTGTTGTTTCTATGCCAAACACTAAGCCAGTAATTGACAATGTTTCTATGGTTGATTTTATTTTAAGAAGAGGAAGAGACAAAGCTAAAATAAACATTTTTCCATGTGCAACACTAACCAAGAACCTTAATGGGATTTCTATGACTGAGTTTGGTTTGTTGTCAGATAAAGGCATTATAGGTTTTTCTGACGTTACACAAACAATTCAAAATACTCAAGTTATGGCTAGAATAATGAATTACGCCAACGATGTAGGGGTTTTAATTATGCAACACGCTCAAGATTATGAGTTGTCAAAAAATGGATTGATTAATGAGGGAGAAATTTCAACTAGATTAGGATTAACAGGAATTCCTAACATATCAGAGAAAATTATTATTGAAAGAGATCTGTCCTTACTCGAAGAATATCCTTGTAGATATCATATCAATCAAATTTCTTCCGAAAAATCTCTAGATGTAATAAAAAAAAACCGAACTAACGGAAAAAAATTCACAGTTGGAGTATCTATAAACAATCTTTCACTTAACGACAATGATATCGGGGATTTCAAAACATTCTTAAAATTATCACCTCCTTTGAGGACAGAAAGAGATAGGCTTTCTTTAATAAATGGTATTAAAGATGATTACATAGATGTAATAGTGTCAGATCATAAACCAGAGGATGAGGAGTCTAAGAGACTGCCGTTTGCCCAAGCAGCAACTGGAGCAATCGGTGTTGAAACTTTGTTGCCTCTTGCACTTGAGCTATACCATAATAATTCATTAAAACTTCATAAAATTATTCAGGTTTTAACTATTAATCCTTCAAAAGTTTTAAATATTAAAAAAGGTACATTAAAAAAAGGATCAGATGCTGATATATGTGTTTTTGATCTTGAAGCACCATGGGTTGTGAAGAGTGAAAAATTGAAGTCTAAATCAAAGAATACAGCAATTGAAAATAGAAAATTACAAGGAAAAGTTTTAATGACTTTTTTAAATGGTGAGTTAGTATTCAAACAATAGTGGATCAAAACTTAATATTAATAATTTCTTACTCCTATATATTGGGATCTATTCCTTTTGGTTTACTTATAACAAAATTTTTTTTAAAAAAAGACTTGCGTAAGATGGGTTCAGGTAATATTGGAGCCACAAATGTTCTTAGAACTGGCAAAAAATCCTTAGCATTAATTACTTTATTTTTAGATACTTTAAAAGGTTATGGTGTAATTGCGTTGACTTCAAAATTTTTTCCAGAATTTACTTATTTTTCTGGTTTAATATGTTTCATTGGACATATTTTTCCTATTTGGCTTAAATTCTCTGGAGGGAAAGGAGTTGCAACTTACCTTGGAATAATTTTAGCAATTTCTATTAAACTAGGAATAATTTTTGGAATATCGTGGTTGTTAATTTTATACCTGACAAGATATTCTTCTCTAGCTTCAGTTTTAAGTTCTTTAAATATTTTTTTATTTTCCTTATACTCAAATTCAATAGATCTTGATTTTATTTACTTAACATTTTTTGTAATAATTGTTTTTACTCACAGAGAAAATTTAATTAGATTAAAAAATGGTTCTGAAGACAAAATAAAGTTTTAATCACTTGATTTTTCAACAAATTTTCACTTTTATTTGACAATTAACTGTTTATCTGAAAATAACATTTATATTATGAATTTAGTAATTGTTGAAAGCCCTGCTAAGGCTAAAACTATAAATAAGTATTTAGGGAAAGAATACAAAGTTTTAGCAAGTTACGGACATATTCGAGATTTACCTTCTAAAAATGGATCTGTAGATCCTGATAAAAGTTTTGCAATGCAGTGGGAGATTGATTCATTTTCTAAAAAATATTTAAAAGAAATTACAGATGCAGCAAAAGATTCTTCAAAAATCATACTAGCAACAGACCCTGATCGTGAAGGTGAGGCTATTGCCTGGCATGTAAAAGAATACCTTAATGAAAAAAAACTTTTAAAAAATAAAGAAATAGAACGTGTTGTTTTTAATGAAATAACAAAAAAAGCGGTAATTCAAGGTATTGAGAACCCAAGACAAATTGAACCATTGTTAGTTGATGCTTATATGGCGAGACGGGCTCTAGATTACTTGGTTGGGTTTAATATTTCTCCAATCCTTTGGACAAAATTGCCTGGATCTAAATCTGCTGGAAGAGTTCAATCTGTAGCTCTAAAATTAATAACTGAAAGAGAACATGAAATTGAATCTTTTAAACCAGAAGAATTTTGGACTTTAAATATAAATTTTTATGATAATAAAAAACAAAAAATTACTGCTTCACTTAATAAACTTGATGATAATAAAATTGAAAAATTTTCTTTTAAAAATAAAGAAGATATAAACAAAGCTATACTTAATATTAAAAGTAAAAAATTTAATATATCAGACATCTCAAGCAAAATTACAAGTCGTAACCCTTTTGGACCCTTTACTACATCTACACTTCAACAAACTGCTTCGAGTAGATTGGGATTTGGTGCCTCTAGAACAATGCAAATTGCTCAAAAGCTTTATCAAGGAATAGATATAGAGGGTGAAACTATAGGTCTAATTACTTATATGAGAACTGATGGTACAAATTTATCGAAAGATGCTGTAAATGATTTTAGAAGCTATATCAAAAAAGAATTTGGTGAGAAATATTTACCTCAAAATGCTTTAAATTATTCTGGTAAGAAAGCAAAAAATGCTCAAGAAGCTCATGAAGCAATTAGACCAACTGATATTATGAGAACCCCTCATAGTATAAAAAAATATTTAAGTACTGATCAAAATAAATTATATGATTTGATTTGGAGTAGAGCTCTTTCTTCACAAATGGAATCAGCAAAATTTGACAGAAATACTATTACAATAACTACTGAAGATAATAAATCAATTTGTAAAGCCACTGGATCAGTTTTAAAGTTTGATGGGTTCTTAAAAATATATAAAACACCTAATAAAGATGGAGATGAAAATATTTTGCCTGAAGTGTCTAAGGGATTGGTTACCATTGAAGATTTATTGGATGAACAGCATTTTACTCAACCTCCTCCAAGATATTCTGAGGCAAGCTTAGTTAAAAAATTAGAAGAGTTAGGAATAGGAAGACCGTCTACATACGCAAGTATTATCTCCACAATAGCAAATAGAGGCTATGCAGAAATATTAAATAAAAGATTTTTTCCAACAGACCGAGGTAAATTGATTTCTGCTTTTTTAGAAAAATTATTCTCAAAATATGTTGATTATAATTTTACTGCTGGATTAGAGGATCAATTAGACGAAATTACAACAGGAAAAGAAAGTTGGATTAAAGTTTTAGAATTATTTTGGAAGGATTTTAATAATAATATATCGGAAGTTAAAGAAAAAAGAACTAGAGAAGTTTTGGATTTATTAAATGACAGCTTGGGAGATTTAATATTTGAAAAAGATGAAGAAGGAAAGATTGTAAGGAAATGTCAACTTTGTAGCACAGGGACTTTAAGTTTAAAAAACAGTTTTCGTGGAGGTGCCTTTATTGGTTGTTCAAACTATCCAGAATGTAAATTTACAAGACCTTTATCTAAAGCAAAAGCAGCGGCTCAAGCACAACTTGCTGAGCCTAAATTGATAGGAAAAAATGATCTTGGTAAAGATATTTACCTTAAAAATGGAAGATTCGGTCCCTACTTACAGTATGAAACTATACCTCAGGAAAATATTGAACCTATAAAAAAGAAAAAGAAAAAAACTAAAAAAAAAGTTGATGATAATTTTAAAAATGTTTCTATCCCTAAAGGTTTAACTTTGGAAAGTATTGATTTAAACAGAGCTAAATTTTTATGCTCATTACCAAAAAGCTTAGGAATCAATCCAGACAATCAAAAAGAAATTTTTTTAAATACTGGAAGATTTGGTCCATACTTAAAGTGCGATAATAAATCTGCACGAATTGACAACGTAGAAGAAATTTTCTCAATTGGTCTTAATAGAGCAATTACATTAATTGCTGAGGCCAAACCAGGCAGAATGTCTTCCTCGGTAATTAAAGACTTGGGAGAGCATCCTGATGATAAAAAACCTGTCCGAGTCATGAAAGGTCAATATGGTCCTTATATTAAATATAAATCCTTAAATGCAACTATACCTGAAGAAAAGGATCCTTCCGAACTAAGTATGGAAGATGCTTTAATTCTTATTGAAAAAAGAAAAGAGTACGATAAAAGTAAAAGAAAAAGATAATCTATGAAAAAAATTGTAATACTTTTGAGTTTTATTATTTTAAATTCTACCGTTTATGCAAGTGATTTAGATTGCAATAAAATTATTAACAAAGTTAAAAAAGAATGCTTAGATAAATCAAAGGTTTTAAACAAAATAAAATCTACAAAAGAAAATTTAGATAAAAATAAAAATTTAAAAGATCTTTATAACAACTATTTTAAAAAAAAATGAATATTAAAGAAAAACTAAAATCGTTAAACATAGATTTACCGAAAGCACCAAGTCCAGTTGGTTCATACGTTGCTCATAAAAAAATTGGAAATTTAATATATATTTCTGGACAACTACCAATTAAAACTGATGGCCAATTAATAAAAGGAAAGCTAGGTGAAAATCTAAATTTAGAACAGGGACAAGAGGCAGCATATTTTTGCTGTTTAAACATTATTTCTCAATTAAAAGCATCTTGTAATGATGATTTAGATAAAATAAGAAACTGCATTAAAATTACTGGTTTTGTTAATTCTGTTGATACTTTTATAGATCAACCAAAAGTAATCAATCCTGCTTCTGAATTGTTAGTTAAATTATTTGATGTTAAAGGTAAACATACAAGGGCAGCGGTTAGTGTAAATTCCCTACCTCTGGGAGCTGCTGTTGAAATAGATGCTATTTTCGAGACTGTATAGTGTTAGGTCTTCCAACTGAATAATACTTAATTTTTTTTCTAAACATATCATCAAGGTTATAAAGATTCCTTAAATCGTAAATTTTAAAATTCTTCTTTTTAACTATCTTGTTAAATTCTAATGATTTAAATTCATCCCATTCAGTATGCAAAATAATTAAATCGGCATCTTTACAATTTTCTTTTATATTTTTCATATACTTGCATCCTTTAAGATGATTAAACTCATTTTTTTTACCAGTTGGATCATAGTATGTTACTTTTGCTCCTTTTTTTTCAACAAAAGGTATCATTGATAAACTTGTAGAATCTCTCATATCATCAGTATTTGGTTTAAATGTTACTCCAAGAAAAGCGATTCTTTTGCCTTTTAACTTGTTTCCAAGAATTTTTTGAATTCTTGAGGTGTGTAACTTTCTTCGATTTTCATTAGATTTAATTACTGAATTTACAACAGACAAGTCGATCTTAAATTTTCTCCCTGTAGAGATTAAACCTTTTGTATCCTTTGGAAAACAAGATCCTCCGTAAGCAGGTCCGGCTCTAAGGAATCTTCCGCCTATTCTTTGGTCAGTGCCCATTCCCAAAGATATGTCCTCAACATCAACATTAACAATTTCACATAGATTGGATATTTCATTAATAAAAGTGATTTTTGTCGCTAAAAAAGCGTTAGATGCATATTTAATTAATTCTGCTCCTCTCCTAGTTGTTGTAAAAAATTTAGAACCTTTGTTAATCAATGGTTGGTACAACATTTTCATTGTTTTGAAAATTTTTTTGTTATTGGATCCAATAACTATTCTATCGGGATATCTAAAGTCTCGAATAGCTTCTCCTTCACGAAGAAATTCAGGATTTGAAATAACATCTATATTGAGTTTTTTCTTTTTCTTTAATAAATTTTCTATTTTATCGCCCGTTCCTAAAGGAACTGTCGACTTAGTAATTAATATTTTTTTATTTTTAATATGTTTGATTACCTCTTTTACAGCTTTAAAGACATAAGATAAATCTACATCATTAGTTTTTTTTTTGCTTGGAGTTCCTACACAAATAAAAATTAAATCAGATTTTTTTACTGCATTGCTCAAATCATTTGTAAAAAATAATCTTTTGGAATTATAATTTTTTTTAATAAGTTCGTCTAAACCAGGTTCATATATTGGTGACTTGCAAGATTTTAAAAGGTTTATCTTGTTTAGGTCCTTGTCTACGCAATATACTATATTTCCTAAATCAGCAAAACAAGTTCCGCTGACTAAACCAACATAACCTGTTCCAATCATACATAATTTCATATTATTTGCTTTTTAAGATATTCAAACCAGAATTAATATATCCGCTTAAAGTACCACAATCTAAATATTTTCCCTTAAAAATATTTCCATAAAAATTTTCTCCATTATGAATTAATTTCCTTATAGCGTCAGTTATATGTACCTCTCCTCCTTGTCCTGGATTTTGCTTATTTAAAATTTTTATAATTTTTTTAGGTAATATATATCTTCCAATTATGGCATAATTTGATGGGGCCCTTTTAATAGATGGTTTTTCAATTACATTTGTAATCTTAAAATTGTTTCGAGTTTTTTTTGTGTAAGAAAAAATTCCCCATCTAGAAACATCTTTTTTATGTACTTTTTTGGATGCAATTATCGATCCTTTTGTTTTTTTATGTAACTTTATCATTTCTTTTGAACAATTATTGTTCAAAATCAAATCATCTGCTAACAACATTAGAAAGTGTTTACCTTTAATTAAATTTTTACACTTTAAAACCGCATCTCCTGTTCCACGGGGTTTATCTTGATAGGCAAACTTTATCATTTTCCTGTATTTTTTTATTTTTGCATATTCTTTGATAATTCTTTTATCTTTCTTTTTTTTTATAATTTTTTTATAAAGACCATCATTAAAAAAATATTTTTTTATTGAACTTTTGTTTTTAGCTATTACAAATATAAATTCTTTTATACCAGCTTGAATACATTCTTCCATGATATACTCTAGGTTTATTTTCCCATTAATTGGTAGTAGTTCTTTTGGTATAACGCTTGTAAGAGGTAACAACCTTGTGCCTTGACCTGCTAATGGTATAATTGCTTGTTTAATCATAAGATTGTTTTACTTATAATTATAATGTTTTACAAATGAAAATTTTAAAAAATAAGGAAGATCTCATAAGAGAAATTAATAAAATTAAAAATCTGTCATTTGTTCCTACTATGGGAGGTCTGCACAAAGGACACGCTAAATTAATAAAGTCAGCAAAAAGGAAGGTTAAAAAGATAGTTGTAAGTATTTATGTAAATCCAAAACAATTTAATTCGAAAAAAGATTTTAAAAGTTATCCGCGAAATTTAAAAAATGATCTAAATTTCTTAAAAAAAGAAAAGGTAAATTTTGTATTTTTACCTAATTACAAAGATGTTTACGGATTTGTTCCTAAAAAGAACATTTATTTACACAAAAAAAGCAGAATTCTATGTGGTAAATTTAGACCAGGCCATTTTAGAGGAGTTGTGAGTGTTGTTAATAGGTTGCTAGAAATTATTAAACCAAAATATATAATTTTGGGAAAAAAAGATTATCAACAATTTTTTTTACTTAAAAAACACATAAAAAGAAGAAAAATTAAAACTAATATTATTTTACATAATACAGTTAGGGATAAGAATGGAGTTGCTCTTTCATCAAGAAATAAACTTCTAACAAAAAAACAACTAAAAAAAGCTGCTAAAGTTTATAGATTCCTCAAATCTATTAAAAGCAAGATTAACATAAAAAACTTTGAAGATGCTTCATATAAAATTAAAAATAAATTAAAAGAGATTGGTCTTAATAAAATAGATTATATTTCAATTTTAAACTTAAAAGATCTAAGCAAGCCAAAATCACGAAATTTAAATTTTAATATTTTTATTGCCTACTATCTTGGAAAAGTCAGATTAATTGATAATCTATAAAAAAAAATAAGAACCTAATCCGAGAAATGAGAGAAAGCCAATAACATCTGTTATGGTTGTAACAAAAACACTTGATGCTAGAGCGGGATCAATATTTAATTTTTTTAAAGAAACCGGAACAAGTATTCCAAATAAACCTGCTACGATCATATTTAGAACCATTGATATTGCTATTAAAATAGACAAATTCATTTCTTTAAACCATAGTTGAACTATTACTGCAGTAATTATTGCAAATATTATTCCATTGAGAATTCCTATAAAAAACTCCTTGCCGACAATTTTATTAAAATTACTTGAAGATAATTCTTTAGTAGCAATTGCTCTAATTGTTACTGCTAAAGTCTGCATTCCAGCATTACCACCCATGGAAGCAACAATAGGCATCAAAAATGCTAAAGCAACCATTTGTTCAATGGACGCTCCAAACATGCTTATAACCCATGTAGCTAATAATGCTGTAAAAAGATTTAATAATAGCCAATTAAATCTTCTTTTTGTTTTAATAAACACACTGTCAGTAATTTCCTCATCACCTACACCAGCAAGTCTTAAGACATCTTCCTCGGCTTCTTCTTGTACAACGGTAACAGCATCATCTGCTGTGATCATCCCTACAAGCTTATTATTTTTATTTACGACACCTGCAGATATTAAATTATAATTTTCAAAGGTGTGTCCAACTTCTTCTTTGTCCATATTAACTGATATTAAAACTGGCATTTCTCTCATGATTGAATTCATTTTAGATTCACGTGGCGTTCTTAATACTCTTGATGACGGAACTGTACCAATAGGTTTGAATTCATTATCAACAACAAATATTTCTAAAAATTCTTGGGGTAATTCCTTGCTTTCTCTAAGATAATCAATAGTTTGTCCAACTGACCAATCACTTGGGACTGCGGTAAATTCTCTCTGCATTATTCTTGCGGCTGAATCTTCTGGATAGCTTAAACCTTCTTCTAATAAAAATCTATCTTTTGGTGGTAATTTGTCTAAAACAGAATTTTTTTTATTTATTTCTAAATTTTCTAATATTTTTAAAGAATCGTCTGACTCTAAACGCTTTAATATTTTAGCAATTGAATCTGGCGATAATAGCTGTAAAACTTCACTCTGAATTGACTCATTTATTTCAATAAAGATTTCAGGATCTATATTGAACTCTTCCAACTCAATAAGTTTTGCCCTCACTTCAAATGATAAATTTTCAATCAAATTAGCAACATCTGAAGGATGAAGATCTTTTAAAGTTTGATTTATGAATTTTATATCAGCAGATTTAATTTTATCGCTAAAAACGCTTATAAAATCTTTATTAAAATCAAAATTGACTTTTTTCACGCCTATAGATTTAATCAAACTCATAAAAACCTCTATTAAATTATTGTGAGACTAATAGTTTATCTAATGGTAAAATTCAATTTAAAATGAGCATAGAAATTAAAATAAGTAGACGTTTAATACCCTATAAATTCGCTTTAAATTATATGAATTCTAGAGTGAAAGATCTTAAAAAAGGGAAAAATAAGGAATTATTATGGATATTAGAACATCCAACAACTTTTACAGGTGGAATTAGATCAAAAAAAACGGAAATTATTGATAATAAAATAAAACTTATAAAAACTAATAGAGGAGGAAAAATTACTCTACATAACCCAGGTCAAAAAGTTATCTACTTTGTTTTAAATTTAAATAAAAGAAAAAAAGATATAAGAAACCTGGTTCAACAATTGGAGAAAAGTGTTATTGAATTTTTGAAAATTTATAAAATTAAGAGTTTTGCTGATAGAAAAAAAATAGGAATATGGGTCAAAGATAAAAAAATATCTGCAATAGGAATTAAAGTTTCAGGGTGGATAGCATATCATGGGGTTTCTATAAATATTAAAAATAATTTGATTGATTATAAAAAAATATTACCTTGTGGACTGAATAGTGATAAAATTACTTCAATTAAAAAAGAAGGTGTAAA
>MDTB01221731.1_pt1 | contig 11644 bp, 10 predicted proteins | sample 811161 | NCBI WGS metagenome assembly MDTB01 (sample SAMN05326650, study PRJNA326480) | marine metagenome | isolation source: seawater | place: Mediterranean Sea | collected 2009
AGAGCGATCGACTGTTAATCGATTGGTCGCAGGTTCGAATCCCGCCCGGGGAGTTCAATTACAGATTCAACTAACTGCAAGACCCCACACAGGGTCTTTTTTTTATAGGCAAAATAAAGGATTCTCTGAAAATCATCCTTCATGAAGATAAAGTATAAAAATAAATCAAATAACTTTCTACTAATGCAAGCCTGTATTTGCGGATCATCCTCCAACTTCAGTTATGTGTTGAATAACGATTTTGGATTTGATCACAACAGTTATAAACCTTGTGTTAATCTTAAAAAATATAGGATTTGCAATACATGTCTTTCAATAAAAAGAGAAGATAATGAAATTTTAAATCCTTTTTATTCTGAATATAGTCATTCTACAGAAAACTGCATTACAGCCTCAAATCGCTTACATAGAATTTCTAATTTTATTATTGAAAATATAGAAGACAAAGATATTAAAAATTTATGTGACTTTGGAGGTGGAGATGGCGAATTACTTCTTTTATTAAAGAATAAATTCCAAATAGCAAGCTTGAATGTAATAGAAATTATGAAAGAAGGGATTAATAAAAAAATAAATTACTACTCTTCTCTTAAAGAAGTACTCATGGATAAAAATATAGATGTTTTTATAGCATCTAATTCACTGTGTTATACAGACTATTCTGAATTATTTAATTTATTATCAAATAGAGAAATTTCTCCAAAATATATAATTTTTGCTGGTTCTGATTTTATAAATAGGCCTTCGCAACTTTTTTATGATGATGTAACTTATAATGCATCTAGGAAAGGGATTAAACTTTTTCTTCAAAGGTGTGGTTATGAATTTAAAGAATCAGAATTGTATGATGTAAATAATAAAGAATATTTAATACTAGGAATCAAAAAAAAAGAACCAGTTAATCAAAATATAATTCCCCAAAAATATAATAAGATTAATATTAATTTATTAAAAAATGAAATAATTAACCTTTACAAAGTTCAAGCAAATCTCGTAAATAAAGAAAAAAAAATAACAATATTTGGGACATCAATCGACAGTGCTATCTTATCATGTTTTATAAATTCAGAATTCAATTTTACTAAAGATTCAATATCAAAAGGAGAGAAATTTATGGGCAAAGAGATTATAACACTTGAAACTCTTGAGAGTTCAAAAGGTAAACTTTTAATTCCTAAATTAATTGAAAAAACCCAATTAATAATTGATAGAATCATAAATAGCTATAATATTGATTTAGTCTAGATTCTCATATAAAATCAAACAATATTTATAACTCACAATAGCTAAGATACTGAGCTTATTATAATCTTTTGATTAATATATTTAAGGAATAATCAAGTTTTATTATATTAAGCTAATTAAGCTGTTTATCTTCAATTAGAAAATGATCTTAATTCTATTTTTATAATATAAAAAATAATTATCATGTAACTCGTCAATTGCAAAATCAATAAGAATTCTTTTGGTGAATTTTTATATAGGGAATAAAGATCTTGAATTGAAAAAATTACTGTTAAATTCTAATAATACTTTTAGTTTTAAAGAATGTTTTTTTTACTATTCCTTATTGTAGGATTAGAAAATAAAGCTTAAACAATATTAAATTGCATAACAAACGTTGCTATTGCAGATTGTGTGAATCTTCAGATTTAAAATGTGTTCTTCCTTTAGAACCTATTCTTTTGGGTGAACACTATGTAGATGTGCCATCAGAAAAGAGAGAGCTAAGATTTCCAATTGATATATATCAATGTCAATCTTGCAAAACAGTACAAACTTTAGATGACATCGATCCAAATTTTTTATGGAAAGATTACACTTATTTTTCTGGTCAAACAAAAGGTATTATCGATCATTTTTATGACTTTTCAACAAACATTCTTGAAAATTATAATTTAGGCAAGCAAATTAGTGTTTTAGATATTGGTAGTAATGATGGTACTTTACTCAAACAATTTAAAGAAAAAGGTCATAATGTTCAAGGATTTGATCCTGCATCAACAGTAGCAAAAGTTGCTATTGCTTCTGGTATTCCTACTATAGTTTCCTTATTTGACGTTTCCTCTTCTATTGAACACTTAGGAAATAAACAATATGATTTAATAACTGCTTTTAATGTTTTTGCTCATTCTGAAAACATGTCTGCAATGATTCAAGCTGTAAGCCATCACTTAGCAAAAGATGGGATTTTTTGTTTTGAAGTTCAGTCATTAAAAGAAATTTTTAGAAAAAAAATATTAGGTACTTTTTTTCATGAACATATGATTCATTATTCTGTTTTAGCGGCTAAAAATTTTTTAGAAAGATATGGATTAAAAATTATTGATTATCGGGAGAATAATATTCAAAATGGTAGTGTTATTTTTATTTGTAATAAGAAAGATTCTAATAAATTTCCAACTCAAATAAGAAAAATAGATTTTGCAATAAATGAAGAGAAAGCATTGGGTTTATATAATGGAAATTGGGCAAAAAATCTAAAGGATTATATTTCTACTAGTAAAATAAAAGTCCAAGAAATTTTGTTTGATATTAAGAAAAATAATATTGAAAAAATTGCTGCATATGGTGCTGCGAGATCCGGTCCAACATTGGCGATCCAATTTGGTTTAGATAATAAAATTTCAAAAATATATGATGATCATAAGTTAAAGTGCGGCAAATACTCTCCATTTAATAATTTATACGTTGACGAAACAGTTAATTTAAATCCGCAAGAATCACAATATACTGTAATTCTTGCATACATACATTTTAAAGTAATAATTAAAAAACATATTGATTACTTAAAAAATGGAGGTAATTTTATTTTGCTATGGCCTGAAGTAGTTGTGGTTAATAAAAATAATTTTACTGAAATTTTAAAACACTTTTAATGAATAATAGAAAAGTCAAATTAGGTTTTATTGGTTTGGGTTTTGTTTGCCAGCAATGCCATTTGCCTACCTTTAGCATAAATGAAAATTTCGAAATCATTGCTATTTCAGATCCATTTGAAGACTTAAGAAAAAATATTGCTCTTCGTTATGGCATAAAGAATGTATATTCATCTCACTTGGAGATGTTAGAAACAGCAGATATTGATGCAGTCGTGATTACACTTCCAAGAAGGCTTTCATATAGCGTATTAAAGGATTGTCTAGAAAAAAATAAATGGGTTTTTACAGAAAAACCGTTATGTTTAAATTTGCATCATGCTGAAGAAATATATAATTTAGCTATTGAAAGAAAACGTTCCATATTTGTTGGTTATATGAAAAATTCTGATTCAGGTACTAAATTATTTAAGGAAAAATTTGATTTAATTCCTAAGGATTCAATAAAGACTATAAGAGCTTTTTGCCACTGTGGATATTCTTACGCTTCGCCCTTTGGAGATATTAAAGGTAATGAATTAAATCCTTTAGAATATAATTTGGAGAGTTATCCAAATTGGCTAAATAAAGAACTAGAATTTTCCTATGAGCAATATTTAAATACTTTTTCTCACATTACAAATGTACTTGAATTTATAACTGAAAATAAATTATCTTTTGTCAATTATCATGGTAGTAATTCCGGCGAGGGTTTTCTTTCTGCTTTCATTTCTCAAATTAAGGCGCCAGTTATTATAGAAACAAGTAGAGGTGAACAAAATAAATGGATAGAAGGAATTGAAATCGTTTATGAGAGTAATGTGTTATCAATTAATTATCCTGCAGCTTTTTTAAGAAACGTTCCTGCAACTATCAAAATTTTAAAAGGTGAATCATTTTCTTCAATTGAAACTATAAGGCCGCAATGGTCATGGAGTTTTCTAAATCAGACTTATGAATTTTTTAAAATGATTAATACAAATGAAGTCAATCATGAAAATTTAATTTCATCAATAAATCAAATTAGATTAGTAAATGATCTTTATAAATTTATAAGTAATTAAATGCTTTTAATAATTGGTTGTAATAGTAAAATTGCGAAATATCTAAAAAAATATCTCAAGAAAGACTATTACTTATTAGCCGATAAAAAGAAGGGCTTTGATTATTGTATTAATCTTAATCATATTAAAGAAATTGATCTTCACAAGAATATCTCTCATGCAGTAATATTATCTGGTTTTACGAATATTGAATTTTGTGATCAGAATCCTAAACTAGCGCAAATTATTAATGGAGAAAATACCATAAGGTTAATAAATATTCTAAATGCAAAAGGTATCAGAGTTCTTTTTCCTTCAAGTACTTGTGTTTTTCCCAGTAAATCTAGAAATAATTTTTTTGAATATTCTCAAACCAATAGTGATAATGTTTATGGACAGATTAAAGCTTATGTTGAGAATAATATTATTGGAAATAATTTAAATACTATTTTAAGAATATCTAAGATTATTACACCTGAAGATACATTAATAACAACATGGAAAAAAGATTTAAAAAATAAAAAAGAAATTAATCCTTTTTATGATTTAAGAATTGCGCCAACTTCAGTATTAACAGTTGCTAAATTTATATCTGAATGGTTTTTAAACGACTTTAATGGCATTGTTCATCTTTCACCATCAACTGATATAACTTATTTTGAATTAGCAAATGAATTATGTTCATTCTTACTAATAGACAAATCTTTTGTAAAAGCAAATTCAATATTAAATTTACCAAAAAAAATTATTTATAATCCACAAAAGGCTTTTTTAAACTGTAATTCTAAAAATAGTAAACAATTGAATATTCATAGAGAATTAGAAACAATTTTTAAAAATTTAATTTAACTAATTAATGAATTTTCTTTTAACAGAATTTTGCTAATTATTCATTTAAATTTTCTAATTGAATTTACTTTTGTGATTTTATTTCGGTTCGATAATTTAAGGATATTGTGGAAAGTTAGAATATATTAATTATGCTTTAAAGCGGTTTTTTACCCTTGCCCAAAAAGTAGAAATAATTCCTAGGCTAGGATTGCATCTTTCTTAATTTTTTTAGACATTAAAAATTTCCATTTTTAACTTTTTAGATTTTTTAGGAAGTCATAATTGTTTAGAAAATACATTGAGATCTTAATAGGGAAAATTTAAGATAATTAACATTATATTATCAATTTCCACTTGTTAGTTATAACTTTAAAGAGATATTTTCTGGCTAAAAGAAATTAATATCTAGATTTCAATTAAAAACAAAGTAATTCACTAACATATCTTTATATTATTATTTTTGTTTTTTTATTTTCTGATAGATTACAAATTTACTTTGGCTAATAAGTAAGTTGGATCATATGTTATTTTATCATTAAAATCTGCCCTTCCTCAATTGATCTAAGATCTATTTATTATAAAAGTTAAATTAATTTATTCTGAGTTGAGAGATGATTTGAGGGAGCCTAAAATAAGGATTAATTGATATTTAGATTTTTTAATGAATCCTACTTGCTTAGTGAAAAAGTTCTCAAGAAATAATCAAATTTTAATCACTTCTTTTGATTTATTAAAGGATGCTGATAAATTTAAAAAAATATGGAGAAGATAAATGACTAAATCATTACCAGAAGTCCGTTTCTTAGATCTTTCTATAAAAAATACTCAAGATAGAAAAGATCTTAAGGAAGTTCTAGAAAGATGCATGGATCATGGAGAATTTGTTATGGGTAAGGAAATATCTAGACTTGAGAAAAGTCTTTCAGAATACGTTAGCAGAGAATATTGTAAAACTGTTTCTTCAGGGACTGATGCGTTATATCTTGCTCTTAAAGGAATAGATGTGAAATCTGGTGATGAAGTTATTACTTCACCATTGTCCTGGATAGCTACAGCTAATGCGATCCATATGGTAGGTGCTAAACCTGTTTTTTGTGATATTAATGATGATTTAAATTTAGATCCAAATTCAATAGAAAAAGTAATAAGCAAAAATACAAAAGCTTTGCTAACAGTTGACTATACAGGCAATATGGCTGAATATGCTCCGATTATGGAAATTGCAAGCAAACACAATCTAAAGTTAGTAGAAGATGGCTCGCAAGCCTTTGGTGCAATTTATATGGGAAAAAGATGTGGGTATTTTGGAGATGTTTCAGCGATAAGTCATAATCCAATGAAAATATTTGGTGGCTTGGGTGAAATCGGATCTGTGTTTACCGATGATGAAGAAATCGCAAATAAAATTGAAATACTTAGATATAACGGAACCTTTAATAAAGAGATTCTTAAATATCCCTCGTTAAATTTTAGAGCAGATTCTCTAAACGCAGCTTTTCTTCAGTCCAGACTTAAAACATTACCAAAGAAGTTAAAAAGAAGAGCTGAAATAGCTGAAAGATATACTAAAAGTCTAAAAAGTGTGTGCATCACACCAAAGGAGACAAAGGATTCGCAAAGAGTATTTTATACATACACTATTCAAATCAAAAATAGAGATGCTTTGTCAAATTATCTTGCAGATAATAATATTGAAACAAAAATTCAGCATCCTCTTTTAATGTCAGAACAAATTCCTTACTCTCAATGTAAGGCCAATACTAAAAAAGCAAGTCAAATAATCAAAAAAGTTTTATGCCTGCCAATTCATGAAGGCTTATCAAATGAGCAAGTAGATTATGTGATTGAAAAAGTAATTAATTTTCAAGAATCATGATTTCAAATTAAGTATATATTTTATACTTTAGTCACTTTGACTAATCTCATTATTTGCGAATATATTACTAAGATTATTTTGAATTAAAAAATGAGTAAGTTAATAGTAGATTCCTAAATTAAAAATTATTCAAAACTAAATCATATTTAATTTTTTTCGCTTCATAATGTGTTTGATTAATTGATAAGCGAACGAAATACCAAAAAATATCTGTTAATTATTTATTTCACTATAAGTTCTAATATATTGAATAAATTTAATTATAAAAAATTTATTTTTAGTTTAAATATTTAACCTAATGAAGCATATATCTCCTGAAGATTTTCACAGGAAAACCTAGGGGTAATTTCATGCCATATTAGTTTTCCATTCAGATTTATGTAAGGTTGATCTCCGAGATCGTAACCATATATCTTTCTTACTTTAGGAGGTTCGTCGTCATCCCAATTCACTCCTATATTATACATAACTGATTTTGTGTTTTTGAGAAATAGTGAAACGTAAAAAGGTCCTGAGGGAGGGAAAATATTCATCTCACTTCCTGAATATAAAAGTATTCTATTAAAAATTGAAAATCTTGCATTACTGCAAATGATTATGTTTTCAGGAAAATTATATTTTGGTAATTGTTCAATATCATCTGGAACAATAACTGGTTTGAAATTCAAAGAAGTTGCAAACTTTATAAACTCATCAATATCTTTTTGGCTGCTATTACGCAATGGACTATATCCATGATCTCTTAGAGTAAGAGTAGCGTAAGGATCTGTTATTTTTTCATTATTATCGAAGTTTTTTACCTCAAAAAACGGGATTAATTTTTTGTCATTGGTTGATATTGAAGATATAGCAAGAGAGTACCTTATAGGATTTGGAAAATAACTAAATGGATCATAAAAGCGAGGATATTTTATAATATTTTTATATTTATTTTTTAAGACATTGCTATCTGTCTCAAATATTACTTTCCTTACACAACTGAATGATTCTGCAAGGGGGACGATCATATTTTTTATCCTTTTCATCAAATCTTCCGAAGTGAAAAATTGATCATAAGAATTCCACTTAAAGGGTTTTTGCTCATAACCTTGCGGGATAAAAATAACTAAATCATATTCAAAAAAACCATATTCTCTAAAATAATTATTTGTATCTATTATTAGCCAAATAAAGTCAAATGTTATTGGGTTAGACCTTATATCCCATATCAAAGTTGGTGTTTTAGATTCATCTAGATTTATTTTTTTAAATACAGATCTTAACGAGTAATAGGTCTCTAATAAAAACTTAGTAAATCTTCGGGAGGGAGTAACTATTTCTTGTTTTAATCTTTTTTTAGAAATGTTCATTATATTTTTGTCTTAAAAACTACAATAAATTAATCGTCCCACATATCTTCTTTTTCTTTAGAAAGTTTATTTTTTTCTAATAATTCTTGCCTATGTGATTGTGAATTATCTTCAATATTTTTTAATAGTTCACTTGATTCATATTTTTGTTTAACTTCTAGGATAATTTTTTCAAACTGTTCACCAAAGAAATCTGACATTTCTCTCCAAGCTTCTGTTTCTTCTTCTTTCCCAATAGTATTATTTATTTGATGAGTAATAATTTCTAAAACAAATCTTTTGAGTTCTTTTTCGCTTAAACTATCAACTTTTTTTTCAATATATAATTCTTTTAAATGCTCAAGTTGTTTTTGAGATAAATCAGAATAGAGGCTAGATTTTTTTTTCATAACTACCCAAAATCTTTGTATTTATATAGATAATAGTTTTTATTAAAAAAATGGAAGGTGTGTAAATTTTCCATTTTTTCTTAATTTTAGAGGAAGTCGAATTAAACAACTACAGTTTTTTCAATAGTTAGTAATAAAATAAAATTTTTGATCACATTAAAAAATGTAGTTTTAAGGGCGAAAAAGTTGAAATTGCACCAAATTATTAAGCAATTCTTAAATAAAACAAAAGAATTTATAAAATTTAAAAAAAATTTATTTATCTTTTTTCTCTGCAAAAGATTGCTGCTATTGAGTTTTTTGAATATTCTTACTTATTAAAGTTTATGTGTTAAATCTGCAGTATTATCAAATTATTGAGAGAATCATAGTACAAAAATTTAATTTTAATTAATAGTCATAATTAATATGAAAATTTCAATTCTTTTGATAGAAGATGATCGTGATATGCGTGATTTGGTTTCACGACATTTAGAGCATTCTGGATATAGTGTTCTCAAAGCTGAGGATGGTATTAAAGGTCAAGCCTTAGCTCTGCAATATTCACCAGAGGTAATTCTTCTTGATTTAATGCTTCCAGGTGTTGATGGATTGACATTATGTCAAAGGCTTAGAAGAGATGAGAGAACTTCCAATATTCCTGTATTGATGATTACAGCACTAGGTGGACTGAAAGATAAAGTAACTGGTTTTAACTCCGGAGCTGATGATTACATTACAAAGCCATTTGATCTTGAAGAATTACATGTTCGAATTAAAGCTTTGTTAAGAAGAACAAATAGAGCGCAATTAAATTCTTCCAATCAACAAGAAATTCTAAATTATGGTCCTTTGACTCTTGTTCCTGAAAGATTCGAAGCTATTTGGTTTGAATCCCCTGTACGGTTAACGCATCTAGAATTTGAGCTCCTTCATTGTTTACTTCAAAGACATGGACAGACTGTATCACCTGCATTGATATTGAAAGAAGTATGGGGATATGAACCAGATGATGATATAGAGACTATTAGGGTTCATGTTAGACATTTGAGAACAAAATTAGAGCCTGATCCTCGTAAGCCAATGTATATTAAAACTGTTTACGGCGCTGGATATTGCCTTGAATTACCAGTTGAAGATCAAGTTGATAATGCAAATCAAGAATTTGCAGAATCTAAAAATTAAAATTTAATAAATATAGTTGTCTAATAAAATTTATAAATCTTCAATAGCTATTTTTAATAAAGTTACTTCCCATGCTAGTCGAGGTTGAATAAAATTTTTAAGGTGTGATTTTAGGTCTTCTAGTTTTTTAATCATATTTTTACTTTGAGTTTTTTTCCACATCTTATATTGTATAAAATTTATCAAAAAAATCTGTTGATAAATTTCAAGCTCTTCAGATATTATTTTAGTAATTTTAAATATCTCTAAATTATCACTCAAGGGAAAGTCTAAATTATTTTTAATTTCATTAGGTAATTCGTTCCAAATTCTTATATCATCAAGTATTTTCCCAGGAGAGCCATTTGCAGCATTAATCAAATCTGTTAAGTTCAATCTTTCATCAATATTCAATATTGACGAATCTGAATTATTTCTTATGAAAACCTCAAGTTGTTTGTATGAAAAGCTTTTAAATCTTATAAGTTGACATCTTGAGATAATTGTTTCTAAAAGTAAATTTAATCTAGTTGTTAAAAGAATAAATATACCGTTAGTAGGTTCTTCTAGTGTTTTTAAAAGACAATTGGATGCTGCTTCATTTAAAAGATGTGCATCAACAATTAATACAATTTTTTTGTCTGATTCAATAGATTTTTGACCTAGAAAAGTCTTTATATTTCGTATTTGCTCTATTCTTATTATTGCTTTACTATTTTTTGAAGGTTCAGCTTCTGAACGATTTATAAGATTCCCTTTTAAAAGAAAGGTGGGCTCTATTAATAAAAAATCAGGGTGGTTATTATCGATTATTTTTTCTTCAATATTTGCATTGGAAGAATATTGATTAAAAATTTCTTTAATAAATTCAATTGCTGTTTGTTGTTTTCCAATTCCTTCAGGCCCATAGAAAATATATCCATTAGAAAATAATTTGCTTTTAAGTATGCTTTTTAGATTTTTATTTACTTCGTTATTAATTAAAAGATTATCAGTTTTAAAATCAAGCATTCTTATGTTACGAAAAGTTTTTTAATAAAGTTTCTTTAATTTCATTAGAAATTGTATTAATATTTTGCGTTGCAGATATTACTTTCCAGTTTTTTTCTTTGGCAATCAACTTGAAACCTTCATTGACTTTCGTGAGAAATTTTATACCTTCAGATTCCATTCTGTCTGGGACTACATTTTGTCTACGCAAAATACTTTCTTCAGCTGAAATTTCTAGAAAAATTGTAAGGTCTGGATGTTCTCCTTGACAAACAATTGATTCAATATTTTTTATTATTTCTAGATCTATATGTCTACCATAACCTTGATAAGCAAGTGTCGAGTCAGTAAATCTATCGCTAATCACCCAGTCCTCTTTTTCTAATGCAGGAGCAATTATTTTGGAGACATGTTCTGCTCTATCAGCAGAATAAAGTAATAATTCAGCAAGTGAAGAAGGTTTATTATTTTTATCATTGTCAAGGAGTAAATTTCTAAGTTTTTTACCTAATAAGCTTCCTCCAGGTTCCCTAGTTTTTACTAATTTTGAATTTTCCCCCATAAGACCACTACTTGGGAGCCATCTGGAAATTTCATGAATTTGGGTTGTTTTACCGCAACCATCTATTCCTTCGATAACAATAAATTTACCTCTCATTTAATCCAAAGATAAAGCATTGATTACAACGGTTATGGAACTAGTTGCCATCAATAATGCTGCTATTGAGGGTGTAAGAAGAATGCCATATTTAGGATAAAGAATACCTGCAGCTATCGGAATTGCAATCAAGTTGTATCCAAAAGCCCATAAGATATTTTGTTTAATTTTTCTTATTGTTCTTTTCGCAAGACTAAGTGCATAAGGTAATCCACATAACTGATCTCCCATTAAAACAACATCTGCATTTGCTTTCGCAATCTGGGTACCTGATCCAACTGCTATTCCTAAATTTGAAGCAGCTAATGCAGGGGCATCATTTATTCCATCTCCAATCATTGCAACTTTATTATTTTTCTTTAAATTTTCAATTATTTTTAATTTCATTTCTGGAAGAAGATCCCATTTGATTTCTGCTTCTGGACTATCTAATTTTTTTGCCAACTCCACTACAGTTTCTTTTCTATCTCCGCTTAAAATTTTTATAATATAATTATCTTCTCTTAA
>MDTB01162588.1_pt1 | contig 11643 bp, 14 predicted proteins | sample 811161 | NCBI WGS metagenome assembly MDTB01 (sample SAMN05326650, study PRJNA326480) | marine metagenome | isolation source: seawater | place: Mediterranean Sea | collected 2009
CCTCTAATAGTCTTAATGTTCCGATAGCATCAACATCAGCAGTATATTCAGGCGACTCAAATGAAACCGCAACATGTGATTGAGCTGCTAAATTATAAACTTCGTCAGGTCTGATTTCTTGCAAAATTCTAGTAAGGTTTGAGGAGTCCGTAAGATCTCCATAATGAAGATAGAAACTTTTGTTATTAATATGAGGATCTTGAAAAATATGGTCAATCCTCTGAGTGTTAAATGAAGATGCTCGACGTTTGATACCATGTACTTCATATCCTTTTTCTAATAAAAACTCAGCAAGATATGATCCATCTTGCCCTGTAACACCTGTAATTAATGCCTTCTTTTTCATTCAATACCTCTGATTTTGAAATAAATATTGGAAGCTAAATATTAGACTAAAGTCAAAATTATTTAGATTAACTTTAATTAAATTACCTAATGATTTATGTAGTTCTTTCACGTGAAAAATAATGTCTTGCAAAAACAATCAATATGCTTAAAGTAATACCAGTTAATAGACTCACAACTAAAATTAAAAATCTTCTTGGTTCCGATTTTTTTTCCATCACCGCAGGGGGATCAATATACTCATATACATATGATTGATTAGCCTCAATTAATGCCAACTTTTGAGTTTCTTTTTGAAGAAGCTCAGCAATTACTTGTTTTATTTCAGATAAATTAGTTACAAGTATTTGTTTATTAAGATAATTTGAGGCTTTTTGCGCTTCGTGTTTGTCTTTTTGCCTGTAAAAAGCATTAATCTCATTTACAAATAATTCAGTCCAGTCTTTTGCTATATGTGGAGATTGATGTTTTATAGTTAAAGTAACAAAACCAGTATTTTTGTCTTCGTTTATACTTAAATGTTTATCTTTGAATTCTTTAAAACTTTCTTGTGGACTTGGTATTTGCTTATATGGATATGAAAAATCTCTAACCCATTTATTAGATTCCAAAATATAAATATTGCGATCATAAGTAATAGAGTTTGTCTTACTATCCCAAGAATCAATAGCCATAAGGTTAGGCAAAAAAATGTTTGGAAATATATTGTTTTCAAAAAAACTTAAAGAATCAAGCTTCTTTAAAGCTTTTAAAGAATTATTATCCTCGCTTTGATTTGGTAAGCTTATTCCAGCAAGTCCAGCAAGGCCGCTATAGTTTTGTAGAGCTCCTGAAAGACTGTTAGATGAATTAACAGGAACTAGTATAGCTTTTGATTCATAAATATTTGGAATTAAAAAACTATATGTAATCCCAATAATTGTTACAAAAGAGGTGATATATAATATTACTGATTTACCTAAATAAACAATATTTAAAAGATCAAGTAAATCTATCTCATTTTCTTCGCTACTTAAATGCTTATTACTTAATGTTTCTTCCATATTCTTAATACATTTACTATTTGCAGTTTAAATAGTAATAAATAAAATTGTAACTTGGTTCAAAATAAATAAGTCAAAAATTCCAGTACATTACTTATATCTCAAATCCAGATGACAAAGCATCATCGTAAAACATTTTTACTGTCTCAAGAGAAAATTCATCTAAATCTTTACCAAATGTTTTTGAAGCCTTAATAAGATCGTCAGTGACAGTGATTATGTGACACCCAACTCTTTCAGCCTGAATAATATTAAAAGCTTCTCTTGGACTTGCCCATAAAACTTCAATAAGATTTTTAGGAGAACAAATTTCAACCGCTTTTTTCATTAAAGGCTCTGGATCAATTCCTGCATTCGCAATTCTTCCAGCAAACACTGAGACGATAGATGGCGTATTAGCATCTATAGAATCGTATACAGTTTGCACTTGCTCAAGCGTAAATATTGCCGTGACGTTAACTTTTACTCCTTCTTGGGTAAGTTCTTTAACAATATTTGCGGTGCTCTCACCTTTAGTGTTAGTAACAGGTATTTTTACCCAAACATTTTTACCAAGCTCATTAAGTGTTAATGCTTGAGCCTTCATTTCATCTAATTCATCTGAAAAAACCTCAAAGCTTATAGATAAATCTTTAATAACATCAAGAGCTTCTTTGGCAAAATCTATGTAGTTTGTAATGCCTACTTTTTTCATTAATGTTGGATTGGTTGTAAAACCATCAACAGCATTAGATAAGTGTTGACTTTTCATCACCTCAATATCAGCTCCATCTCCGTATATTTTTATATTCATTTTGATGACTCCCATTTCATAGAATTTTGTAAAATTAAAGGATGTGAAACTAACAAGTGCCAAATTACAGCCTGAAATGCTTCTGTATGAGGAGTTATTAGATCCTGATCAACAACAGGAATGACTAATACATTGTCCGCACCTACTTTCTTTGCGTATCCACCATCCTTGCCAACAACTCCAAAAACAACTGAACCATGAGACTCGGCAAGCTTGAGACATTCAACTAAGTTCATGCTGATATTTTTATCAATACTTCCACCACCAACCGATAGAACAAATAAAGCATCCTTACTTGAGAATTTACTAACTTTTAGCCAGTTAGAATATGCAGAATCCCAGCCATCATCATTTATTCTTGCGGTTAATTCAGAAACATTATCTGAAGGAGAATATGATTCGATGTTGGCAATCTTTCTAAAGTCATTTACAGCATGACTTGCATGACCGGCGCCACCCCCCGATCCTATAAAAAATATTCTACCGCCATTTTCTCTAACATCAGACATGGATTGTGCCATCTTTTCTACTATGTTGTGATCAATTTGGTCTATTATTTCAATACATTGTTTTAGATATTTCGATGTAAACATACAATTATTCAGATAAGTTTAGTGTAATTTTAAATGATTTTTATTATATAAGATATGTTCTTTATGTAAACATAATTAAGAATTAATCAATGAATATTTTAATTTTACGAAGAATTTTTTTAAATGGAGCAATGTGTACGCAAAACCAAAAAACTATAAACGTTATTGAAAAGTAAAACCTTTTTTTGTCAAAATATTTAATTCCCATTTTATATACCAGATGCCAATGTCTTGGCCTTTGAAAATCATTCTCTGAGAAGACTCTTAATTTTAATAAGTCTTCTTGAATATTAGCTAATTGCCCGCCCATTTTGAGAGTTCTTAACCATAGCTCCCAGTCTTCTATTTCATTGGTTTCATCATATAAGCCGTATTTATCGAAGAAATTTTTTTGAAACATCACGCTTGGGTGAGCTAATGGATTAAAGAATGAATTTTTAATATCTTTATTTGAACTGGGATAAGTTCTTTTACCAACATCATTGCCATTAGAATCTATAGTTATACAGTTTGAACCAACTAAAGAGATATTGGGATTTTCTTCTAAGAAATTAATTTGAGTGGAGAGTCTGTTTTTTTTACAAATATCATCCCCATCCATTCGTGCTATAAAAGCTCCTTTAGAATTCTTGATCCCAAGATTTAAAGAAGCTTGAAGTCCTATAGGTCTTTCGTTCATATGATATTGAATCCTATCAGCTGGAAAAGAGTTAAATAGTTCTTCATTGTTCATTTCTTTATTGCTGTCATCAACTACTACAAGCTCAAAATCTTTAAATTCTTGGTCAAAAATTGAATCTATACACTCTTTTAAATGATCATGCCTTGGATTAAACAATGGTAAAACGAGTGAGATCTTTATTTGATTTTTTTTTCATCATTTTATATATTAATTTGTAAATCTTTTAAGCTATGAATTATTTCCACTTGGTTTTTCGGATAGCTATTATAAGGTGTTTTTAAGTAGATAAATTTCATATTGATTGAGCTTGCTGCTTCCAAATCCTTGTGTGAATCACCAATGAAACACGTTTCATCAAGATTGAGATTGAAGTCATTTAATATTTTATTCAACATGCCTGGCTTTGGTTTTCTGCATTGACAATTATGATGATTATCATGTTTGCAAATATAAATATTTCTATTTGGGATCTTAAGTTTACTAGAGATTAAGTCATTGAAGTAGTTGAGATCTTTTTCTTGAAGATTACCCCTTGATATATCCGGTTGATTTGAGGCTACAAATATTTTGTATTTATTTAAGTGAAGTTTTTTCACAAGGCCAAAAATATCAGTCTTGAAGCTAAATTCATCTTTTTTCCATGGAGATGAGGGAGATCCATTTCTCATAACCACATCATTAATTATGCCATCTCTATCAAAAATTATATTCTTCATAAAAATTAGTAAATTCTTTGATAGCATTAATATTACCGATGTCATAAAATCTTTTTTTAGTAAAGAATGGCAAAATTTTATTCTCTTTGATTGTTGATTGGATAAATTCTTTAAGATCAAAACAAGCATTTGATGGAGCGGCTTTAATAAAATCTTTTTTTACGACTCCAAAAAAACCATAATCAATATGCTTAAAATTGTTATCTTTATTTTCTTTATCGTATGCCAATATCTTATTTTGAAATTCATCACATTTAATATTGCTTGGCTCTATTAAGTCTGAATTTTTATATAATGTCATGAAATTTTTGGTTGAGGACTTAAATGTATTAGAGAATTTCTTAAAGTTTAATCGCAAAAAATTATCACCATAAGTAAGTATAAATTTATCATTAATTAGGTGTTCACAAGATAATATTGATCCTCCAGTCCCAAGCCTTATTTCACCCTCAGAATGATATTTAATGTTTACATCGCTGTATTGATTTTGAAGAGAAAGAAGTTTTTTTATTACCTGATCGCCACCATGACCAACAATATAAAAAAAATTTCTAAATCCTTCGTCATAATAATGCTCTAGTTGAATCTCAAGGAAGCTCTTATTAAAAATTTTCATTAATATCTTTGGCTGATTTCCAATAATGGACTGCACTCTAGTACCCATCCCCCCACAAAGAATTACTATCTGATCATCTAACACTCAACAACCTTTGCTCCATCATTATCAATATCAAATTCAAGTTGTTTTAAGCCAAATTTTTTCATTTCAGAATGAAGCTTTGAGGGTGTTTTAGACGCTAATAATAAGAAGCCAGTGCCGCCAGCACCAACGAGCTTCCCACCAGAAATTAATTTCTTTGCGTACAGATGATCATATACATCATTTATACCTGATAGGGTATGCGTTTTCTGTCTTTCTCTTTTTAACATCCAGTAATCATGCATACAGTTTGCATAGCTATCTAAATCAGCATCAACTAGAGATTTGTACATGAACTTCCCCATTTCAATTATATTCCCGAATTCTGTTGACCTTTTTGAATCAGACATCTCTTTTGATTGATCAGCAAGTATGGTTGAAGCATCTCTAGAATAATCAGTAAAATATAGAAAAAGATTATCTTTAATAATTTCTAAAGTTTTTATAGAGTTAATATTTTGTGATGCAGAAATATTACCACTTTCTAAAACAGTAAATTCTGTAAGACCACCAAAAGAAGAGATATATTGGTCTTGCAAACCAATAGGTCTTAATAGTATATCTTTTTCTACAATTGTAGATTCACTAGCTAATGTATATTTATCACTCTTTAGATTGGTATATTGTCGTAGAGCCATTTGAAGAGCGACACCAAATGCACCAGAGGATCCAAGACCTGTTCCTCCAGGAACATCTGAAGTTGATGTAATTTCTAAACCTGTGAAGTCTCTTTTATGGCGCTTAAGAGTTTCCCTTATTATGTCATGTTTTATATCATCTAAATCTGATACTTCTTCATTTTCTAAATATCTAATTAAGATAGTATCTAAAAAACGTTTATTTAAACTAATATAAATATGTTTGTTGATTGATAGAGAGCTAAATACCGTTCCTCCATTTTCTTCATAGTATGAAGGAAGGTCTGTTCCACCCCCACCGACAGAGATTCTTAATGGCGATCTAGTTATTATCATCGTCTTTTACAAATTGAATTGCCCTTTCTATTGCCTCATAAGAGGTGTATTTGTTTTGCCACCCAAGACTTCTTATCTTTTCTGAGGAAAATCTAACAATGGGCACATCTCCAACCCAACCAAATGATTCTTCTCCATAATTTATTACTGCATTATCAAGATTTAATGAATCTAATACGATTTTAGCTATGTCTCTTACTGTTACATAATCGTTCGTACCAATATTGTATACTTCTAATGTATTGGTTTGTTTTTTCAAAGCTAATTGAATTGCCTGAAATATATCATCTACATCTATGTATGATTTACTTTGATAACCATCACCTAAAACTTCTAGTGATGTTTTATTTTGTTTAAGTTTGTGATAAAAATCATATACAACACCATGAGTTTGTCTGTAACCAACAACGTTTGCAAATCTAAAAATATAAGCTTGAAAACCTTTCATTCCACAGAAACTTGCAATATATGCTTCTGCACATAATTTTGATGCTCCGTAAAATGATACAGGTAATAATGGCCCAAAGTCTTCAGTTAGTAATTTATCTTTTTGATCGCCATAAACTCCGCTACCAGATGAAAATACTATGTTTTTTACATTGTTTTCCATCATAGACATCAATACGTTATGAGTTCCTCTTGTAGTTATTTCAAAATCAATATTTGGGTTATTAACGCCTTCAGAAATTTTAGAATTTGCTGCAAAATGATAGACAATATCGATATTTTTAAAGTACTTGCTTATATCATTTTCTCTAATATCTATTTCATGTATGTGGACATTTTTAAATTTTCTTAATGTCAGCAAGCCCGATTCTGAATGTCCAGATAAGTTATCAAGAATAATAATTCTATCAGACTTATCTGCAAGCTTTTCAGCAAAGTAGGAACCAATAAAACCCAGACCACCTGTAATTAATATATTCATAGTTTATCGGTATATTTTATCAATTATTTCTAGAGCATCTAATCCGCTTGATGACGATGCAATAATATCTGAGCTTGAGGGATTTAAAAAATCAATAGTCTCTTGAAAGAAGGAGTTGTCATCAGATCCAAAATTTGTTTGATCTTTTCCTACATCAGATCTTTGCCAATGCCATCTTGGAACAGCATTGTATGCTTGATCTCCGTAATTTCCACCTCTTCCATCTAAAAAATATGTTTTATCTTTTCCAAAAACTTTAATTTCAAAACTATTTTTCCAGTTAAAAAGATTAATCTCAAAATCAAACACAATTCCTGTACTTTTATCTTTTAATACAACTTTTGCAAAATCCTCGACATCACAATTTCTCCAAAAATAATTTTCTAAGGAAGAGCTGATAACTTCTACTTTTGGATTAAACAAATAGTTCATAAGATCAAATAAGTGAACACCGGGATCAATTAATGCGCCTCCCCCAGCCATATCTTTTTTCATTTTCCACTCTTTTGACATATCTGGTCTTCCACCATGAGAAAGTGAAAAGGAACAATAATATATTTCACCAGAATCACCGCTAGCAATATCTTTTTTTAAAGATTGAATGTGTGGTAGGTATCTATAGTTGAATCCACAAAAAATGTTATTGTTATTTTGATTTGACAGCTTAGTAATTTCTTGCGCTTTAGTTAAATTAATGCCCATTGGTTTCTCAATTAAAAAATTAGTTACCCTATCTGAAAAGAATGAAAAAGTTTTAAAAACTAGATAATGTGGAATCGCAATAAATAAATGGGATGTTGAGTCTATTAATTCATCTGGAACATCTGAAATATCCTTATAACATTTGTATTTACTGCTTGAGGCTAATGGATCAACGATAAAACTTACTTTTTCATTAAGCACTTCAATAGAACTTAGTCTTTTTTGTCCAATCAAGCCCTGACCTATAAATCCGCAGACTGCCATTTAATCAATTCTCCTAAGACATAAAAAATCATTATTTTTATTAAAATCGATATCATTATAAGAGTCTCTGCTATGAATAAATTTTCCGTTAATTTCTTTATTATCATTAAGCAACAAAAATTCAACAAGTTTAACTGGCTCACTTATATCGACTGTTGTTTTTATAAAGCCTCCTCTTTTTCTTACTTCATTGAGCATATCGGTTTCTACAGCACCAGGAGCAATGACGTTACAAAGTATGTTATCTAAGTTTGCATCAGAAAACTCTTTAGCAATATTCTCAGTCATTCTAACTACTGAAACTTTTGATAATGAATATGGCATGAAATTTGGATATGCATATGCTGCTCCGCCACCAGCAAAATTTATAATTCTACCAAAATTGTTAGTCTTCATATCATGTGATAGTGCAGAAATTAACATAATCGGAGCTAATAAATTTACATTAAATACTTTTTCATAACTTTCATAATCTAATGAGTCAAAAAAACCATTATTTCCTAATATACCTGCGCAATTTATTATTGCATTTGGCTTACTATTCATTGACTTGAGTTCTTTGCAAAACTTCATTACATTCTCAGATTCTTCAAAATTTACTATATGGGGAACTACTTCAATATCATCATGATTATTATATTGATCTGACATTTCAATAACTTTGCTTGAACTAGCAACAATATGAATTTCTTTTACTAATTTATTATTAATGAGATGGTTTGCTACTGAATTACCAATTCCTCTTGATGCACCAGTTACTATAACTTTTAATTTCATAATAATATTTTGGAGGCTGAAGCCGGAATCGAACCGGCGTGAACGGCTTTGCAGGCCGCTGCATAACCACTCTGCCATCCAGCCATAAACAATATGGTGCATTGTATATTAGTTTTTGTAGGAATTGTTTTCAATTTTTAGGCACCCGGTTTATAGTATTCGGTTCTTTCAATATCTTCTTCATTACAAGCTTCTCCGTATTGTATTTCAATAATGTGGCATGGCTCATCAAAAGGATTAGTTATTTGATGCCACTGACCAAGAGGAACCAAGTAATGATCAAATTTTTTAAGTTCTATACTATTTTTATTATCAGGATCGTCTTTGCTGTAATTTACTAAACATGAGCCTTTGCTAAGAATCCATATTTCATTTCTTTTGAAATGCCTTTGAAAGCTCATGCCTTTTTTTGGATGAACAATCAATTCTTTAACTTTTACATGCTCTTCTTCAAAAAGGTTATAAAATTCTCCCCATAATCTTTCTTCTTTATAATACTGCCATTCTTTTAGAATCCAAGATGATGAATTTTTCTTATCATCTCCACCTACACCAAATAAAAACTCAACTCCATCTACTGACATTTCAGGTATGTTGTTTTTGTTTCTGTCGCCTCCATTAGCAAAAAAGATTTCATCATCAGGATAAATCTCTTTAATTTTCGTTAAAGCATTTATTGCGCTTCCACTTTTGTCATCTTCAAAATCAATTACAGAGTCTACGGGCAATAGATTTTCAATTATTATTTTTCGTTCTTTAAAAGGCATAAAAAACTTACTTTTCTTATTTATCAGCCAAGCATCGCTATTCAATGCCACAACTAGCTTATCCCCATGCTCTTTTGCTGCCTTTAGATATGCAATGTGTCCAGAATGAATAGGATCAAAACCGCCACTTACAACTATTACTTTCATAATGTATATAACTTATTATTTTTCTTAGAGGTATAACTCATGGATTTTATTATATAGCCTTTCTTAAATAAGATGTTTTTAATAAAAATAGATGTATTAGCAATTTAAAAATAAAATATTCAATAGATCATTATTATATAATTAATGTTTATTAAAAACACTAATTTTATTAGACATATGGTACCCGAGGCCGGACTTGAACCGGCACGATATTTCTATCGAGGGATTTTAAGTCCCTTGTGTCTACCAATTCCACCACTCGGGCATAATTAATTAATACCTTTAATTAGATATTATAATACTTTTTAACAAATAAATGTTTTAGGATTATTGGAGGCTGAAGCCGGAATCGAACCGGCGTAAACGGCTTTGCAGGCAGCTGCATAACCACTCTGCCATCCAGCCAAAATAGTAAAGTTGCATTTTATAGTAATATCATGAATATAAAAGTTTAAATACTATTTTTCTTGATAGTATTCGGTTCTTTCAATATCTTCTTCTACACACTTCTCGTCGTATTGAATCTCAATAAGATGGCATGTCTCTTCAAATGGATTTGTAATTTGGTGCCATTCACCTACTGGTACAAGATAATGATCAAATTTATTAAGTTTTATATTTTGCTTATTGTCAGGATCATCTTTGCTGTAATTTACAATACAAGATCCTTTGCTGACCATCCATATTTCACTTCTCATAAAGTGCTTCTGAAAACTCATTCCTTTTCCAGGCGCAACGATTAGCTCTTTAACCTTAACCTTATCCTCCTCAAACAAATTATAAAAAGTACCCCATAATCTATCCTCACGATAATATTGCCAATTTTTTAATATCCATGAGGATGAGTTTTTCTTATTATCTCCACCTACGCTAAATTCAAACTCTACATCAGAAACAGACATTTCAGGAATATTCTCTTTATTTCTGTCTCCACCATTTGCAAAAACTATTTTGTGCTCAGGATACATTGCTTTTACTTTAGTTAATGCATTAATTGCGCTGCCTAATTCATCATCTTCAAATTCAATTACTGAATCAACGCATGATAAATTTTCAACTATTGCTTTACGCTATTCAAATGGCATAAAAAATTTACTTTTTTTATTAATAAGCCATTCATCGCTGTTTAATGCAACTATTAACATGTCGCCAAGTTTTTTGGCAGATTTAAAATATGCTATATGTCCAGAATGAATTGGATCAAAACCACCACTAACAATTATTATTTTCATATTTTATGGTTTTTTTTTTGCATATTTTACATTATTCAGATTTTATATTGTAGTTTATGTTCTGCTCTATTTCTCTCTTGCTAAGTTCCTTATATTGATTGCGTATTTTATTATTAATTTCAGAGCTCTTTTTAAGTAGCTTAAATGGTTTACCAATATCATCGGAATATTTAATAAGAGCATTGCAATCTTTTGGAAAACAAGGCCCGCCATATCCGTACTTACCATCTACTCCAGGAACTTTCATGTGCGAGCTACCAATTCTTTCATCTACAGAAATAATATCAATAAAATCTTCCCAATCTGCAGATGGATTTAATTCAGAAAAAATATCATTAAGTTCATTAAAGAAAGTAACTTTAAGTGATAGAAATGTGTTAATTGAATACTTAATTAATGATGCTGATATAAGATCAGTGAACTTGTAATTTCTTGTAACACAATTTGTATGATTTTTGTAAAATTCAGCGGCTAACTTAGTCGATTTCTTTGACCCTCCCAGCACTATAAGTTTTGAATTTATGAAGTCCTCATTTGCATAACGCTCTCTAAGAAATTCTGGATTAAGAACTAGTTCTGGTAAAAGTTTTTTAAATTTATAGATGTAATTCGGAAGTACAGTACTTTTAAGAATAAACAATGATTTGATCGAGTTTAACAATAAGCCATCTATCACACTTTCAAGTATGTCAATATCTTGTGATCCATCATTATTCATAGGGGTTGGAACGCAGATAAAACAAACATCTGGTGCAAAATCTATTAATTCTGATATATCTGTCCCTAAATTAGGATCTATCTTAATAATTTCAACATTCTTTTTAGCTCCAAACTCAATAGCCTTACCTACAAACCCATATCCAATTATTGCAACTCTCATAAATAAGCTTACTTAAATGTCTTTAATGTATAAATATAGCCGGTGTATAGAGTTATTAGCAATGAAATAATAATAAATATATCACCAAATATGATAATCA
>MDTB01012932.1_pt1 | contig 11642 bp, 11 predicted proteins | sample 811161 | NCBI WGS metagenome assembly MDTB01 (sample SAMN05326650, study PRJNA326480) | marine metagenome | isolation source: seawater | place: Mediterranean Sea | collected 2009
AATTAAATTAAGAGTATTTAAATTATTTTTATATCTTACTTTAATAATTTGTTTTTTTGATGAGTCTACGATATGTACTATTTCTGAACAGATTTCATCGTTAGCTTTAAGATCTTTGCATTCAATATTTAAATCTGGATACATAGAAGGTACAAATTTATAATTTTCTGAATCTAGATTTAAAATTTTTAAAAGCTTTTTTGGTTCTTTAAGGAAAATCTCGTTATGATAATTTCCTCTTTCAATAGCAGCTTGACCCATACTACTTGCGATCCAGAGGTCATAATTATTTTCTTTCGCGAATGATAAGAGTGTTTTTATTTGCTTATCAGCTATATCTAAAGCTTTTATTATTGAATTTCTTTTGAAAATACTTACTTCCCTTACAGATTTCTGAAATTCATCAGGATAATAGTCATACCAATATCTATGCATCATCCCAGCTAAGTGGTTTGTGAAAAATGTAGAAAATGATGGTTTAAACTTTTTGAGTTGTAATAAATACGGATCAAAGTTTAATAGTGGCTGCATTAAGGATCTTCTGAGTTTATATTTTGGAAATAAAATCTCTTTTGAAATATGAGTAGAAATCTTTAAAATAGTCTTTAAAGAAATTAACTTTTTTACAAGACATTTACTGAAATTTTGAAAGTCAACAAAACTTATAGGCCTTGTTACTGCATTATTATTCCCAACTATATTTAAATTAAAGTTTTGAAAAGCACTTAATATTTCAGGGACTGTATCACTTTTTGGTGCAAAAGTATCAGGCAAATAAAAGTCTATATTTTTAATGTTGGGAGGAGGATAAGACTGCAAAGATCCAAAAATCCCAATTGAAATACCTTCTTGAGCAAGTATATTCCAAATTGGAGGATAATTTTTCTCTGCAAATGTTTTATCTTGATTGATAAATTGTATTTTATGTAAATTATTATTTACCCCTCGATAAAAAGTTGGCCAAGTAGACCATGGATGCAATTCACCTTGATCACTTGTTTTGGTGATTTTAAGTATTCCCTTTTGATATAAATATGAAAGCGTGGATTCAGGTTTAATTTTTACATAATCTATTAGCAATTCTTTGGGTAACTCATTTAATTCATAAATAAGAAGCTTCTGCATGATTATTTTTCATAAACCAAATTTTTAATCTACTAATTATAATCAATACACAGTAAATAAATTATGTGTAATTTATTATAAGAATGCATATCTTATCAAATCTTAATTTTTCAAAATTTAGTGTTTTTGATTTATTTTTCAAAATTAAACTAATATATAAAAAGTTTTAAGGCAATTAATGAAATTTAAAATAATTTTAATTGCAAACACTATATGGTTTATTGATAAATTTAAATTTGAGTTGATAAAAAAATTAGCACTAAATAATAATGTTAAATGTTTTTATCTCAGGGAAGGTCCTTCTCATTCTGTTAGAAATATTGAATTTTTAAGATCTAAGGGGGTAACCTTTAAAAAATTGACTTTTAAAAATTCATCAAAACTAATTTTTAAACAATTCCATCAGAAAGAACGAAATTTTAGGATAATAGTCTTTACCATAGGACCAATAATAATATCTCAGTTTCTCTTTTTTAATCAAAAAACAAATATTGTATATGTTTTGGAGGGGTTAGGAAGAGTATTCTCTTCAAGAAAAATTTTTTACAGGATTATCAAAAGATTTGTTATTCAAGTATATAGATATATATTCAAAGACTGCAAAAAAATTGTTACTTTGAATCACAGCGATGCAATATATTTAGTAGATATGAATATTTCTAAACTTGATAAGATTTGTACAATTCCTGGAACAGGATTTGAATATGACAAATCAAAATTTCAATATTTAAAAAAATATTCTGAACCTAAATATATTGATTACATTGCTAGGTTAGTTGAAGATAAGGGTTTTTATTCATTTTTATATACCAAGCTATATATAAATGAACATATACCCTCCTTGTTAAAAAACAATCAATTTAGGATCATAACCCCTCAATCAGATATTGATAATTTGACTAAGCGAGAAATTATTTATCTTGAAAAGATAGGAATCAAATTGTATCCTTACATTGCGGATCCTTATGAATATTATAGAGAGTCTAAAGTAATTATAATGCCGACAACATATGGTGAAGGTTTATCAAGATTATTATTAGAAAGTTTGTATTTTTCGATCCCAATTTTAGTCTCACGTAATAATGGTACTGAAGAAATTTTACCTTTTGACTATAAATATTTTATCCAATCTTTTAATCCTTCAAGCATCGCAAAACAATTAATGATGTTACTAGAGGATAAAGAATACTTTCTCAATAATTTTCCAAAACAACAGAAAATAATAGAAAAATATTATTCATCTAAAGCATCAATAAAAGCATTAGAGAGAATTCTATTTGAATAACATTATGTTATTTATTTTCCTTTCCTCCCCTTCGTAACCATACTAATTTTGGCCTTGTTTTTAGTATAAATTTACCTAAAAAATTATTTTTTGAAAAATTTGATTTTGAGTAGATAATGTATTGAAGTTTTGCAAGGAATAAAAATAAAGACTTATTTAAAAAGTTTAATTTTATGGTTTTTAACCACGCAATAATTATTAATCGAGCATATCCAGTACATTTTGTAGACTGCTGTCCTTCATACATTCTGTATTTAAAAAGTCTTGAATTTTGATTTTCTAAAAATCTACCGCTTTTACTAAAGAAGTGCACCATCCTTACATCCTCTCCAAATCCAAGATGCCTTTTATATGTCCGCCAATATGACAAAAGTAAATCTCTCTTATAAGCAATTGTAGGAAATATTACGGACCTCTCAAAAGGTGAAAAATATTTTAGGAGTATTTTATTTTCTGTTAACCTTACAATCTTTTTTCTTGGAATATATTGCCTATGATTAAGGCTTTTATCATTTCTTCCAATAAAATTAACTCTTGTGGCTAAAGCCGATGGTCTCTCCTTTAAAATTGTTTCCCATGTTTTTAAGAGGAAATCTTCATGAATTAAGTCATCATCATGTAAAAAAATTAAATAATCAGTTGTAATTTTTCCTGCAACTTCTTGCATATGATGCCAAAGCCTAGGAGGTTTTTTTTCTAGTATTATTATTCCTACATCCTCTTTTAGTATTTTTTGAGACATCAATTTGTAAATTTCTTTTGGCATGGATATCGATTTTTTTATATCTTTTTTTGTTCTGCTTCTTAAAAAACAAGAAATAGATTTTTCACTATAAATATTATTTCTACTTACAAGTAAAACAGCACCAAGTTTCATTTTTTAACTTTTTAAAAGTAATAATATGTTTCCATTTATTTTGAAATTATTCAAATAATTAAATAAATATTAACCTATAAGTATAAAGTGCTAATTCGAGAAATAAATTTTTTTAAAATATAAATAAAAAATAACTTGAAATAATTTGGTTTTTTTAAAATGAAAACTAAAAATAATAAAAGATTGTTCCTAATACCCTCTTTATGAATTACTTTGAAATTTTGAAATTCCCTTTTGAAATTTGAGATTGCCACATAAAATCGATGCGAATTATCAATTTTTCTTGTTTCATTAGGACCAAAAAGATTTAACTTGCTTTTGCTTTTCCATATATCTTGATGTATAAAACGTAAATAACTATGAATTTTATCTGAACTAAATGTTTGATAAACACTTTTCCTCGACTCGATAGACTTTTTAACTAAAAGATTTTCATTTTTAGTTATGTATTCATAACAATATCGTCCTGTTTTTTCATTAATTGGGATTTCTATTAGAGGTAAATAATTTTTATCTTCAAAATAATATTTATCTTGTGGTAATCTTTCAGTAAAACAAATGCATCCCGCCGCTGAGTAAGCTAAGGCTCTTGATTTTCTTTGAATAAGATTTCTTTCAGGAAATTTGTTAATACCATATGAGTCTAATTTGTGCCCTGCTGTAAGGTTTAAAAAATATTTACTATTTAAAGTTATTTCTCTTAATTCTGGAACTGTAAGATACTCTTTTGAGGAATCATGGATAAATGTTTTTGGAAAATATTTGCAGATGTTATTTAATGATTCTTTTCTTCCTGATCTATCAAATCTCCCAACAAATGAAAAGTCATATTTTCGCTTGTTAAATTCATTTAAGTTTATTTCATGGTTTTCAAAATCTAATACCCAAAATATATCGTGATTAATGAAATCTCCAGTATAAGTTTTAGTACCATAAACTTCAAAAAAAGCTCTATATTCAGGTTCGAAAACTATTATGCCATCAAACAAAAACTGTGAAAGTTTGTAGTAGTTATAATAATACTGAGAAATATCACCAAAACAACAAATTATTGCATAATATTCTCTTAGATTTTTAATGCTTTGAGAACTTAATGTTGGAGGACTTAAGAAAATAATTGTTATTTTTTCAAAAATATTTTTTGTCTTTAAAAGAGATAATTCTTTTAAAATATTTTGATAGCACTCATATTTTAAAATATGGTATTTATGATCAAGATCTCTAATACTTAAATTAGAATTTAAAATTGCATTGATTGAATTAAGGATAACTGTATTGTATTTATTAGTTGCAAAAACTATTAAGTTCATTATTAGATATATATTTCTAATATTAGTATCATAGTTATTGAAAATTAATTAATGTATAAAAACTATTTAAAAGATCCTAATTTAGCAAGTCATATAAGATTAGGAGTTGGAATTATTATTTATAATAGCAATAGTATTTTATTAGAACATAGAACAGATTGCAAAAAATGGGGTTTAATTGGAGGGGCAATTGAAATAGGTGAGCAAGTTGAAGAAGCTGCTATAAGAGAATGTTATGAAGAGACTTCAATATTTCTTGATAAAAAGAAACTATATTTTTTAGGTTTATACTCAGACATTAATCAAAAAAGAATTATACAGTATCCAGATAATTGTTTTCATGCAATCGATGTAATCTATAAATATAATTTAGAAAAAGGACAAGATTTAAAAAAAAGTGTAGAAAGCATAGAGATTTCATTTTTCCCATTTAATAATTTACCTAAAGATCTAGTCCCACCTGCGAGAGATCCAATTAATGATTTTATTAAAAATATTTAATAAGTTTTTGGCCTAATTATTAAGTTATTTCATAATTAAGTTATATTATATTTATATTTTAACAAAAAGCATAAAATTTAGAATTTAAATATGTCTATAATTTTGACAGGTTTTTCTTCAGATATTGGTCAAGAGATTTTAAATAACTATTTAGATAATAATATACAAGTTTTTTGTCTTGGAAGAAATGATTCAAGATTAAGAAATCAATTAAATCATAAAAATTGCGATTTCTTTGAAATTGACTTTAGTTCTGATAATTTTGAGAAGCAATTGAAAAACATTTTTTTTTATTTGAGGAAAGAAAAAGTATCAACGATAATTCATTTAGCTGCAGATCCTGGGAAGAGAGAATACTTAAATAAAACAAATTATAAGGAAATGTTTAGACTTATCCAGATCAATTATTTAAATTCTGCTTGGTTTTTAAAAGAATCTTGCGATTTAATGTCTTTTGAAACTTATCAAAAAAATAAATCTTTTATTTATGTATCTACACAATTGGCAAAATTTAAGGGTCCTGGTTTATCAATATATAGTTCATGTAAAGCCGCTATGAATAATTTATGTAAAACGCTTTCATATGAATATGGTTCCAAAGGAATTAGAGTTAATATACTTACACCCGGCATAGTTTGTATTGACCCATTAGATAAAGAAAAATATAAGCCAGCATTGAATATTCCTTTATCAAGATTAGCTACACCAAAAGATGTATATGATGCTGTTTGCTTTTTAGCTTCAGATAAGAGTAGTTATATAACTGGAGCTGATATAGACATAAATGGAGGGAGATAGATAAATGAAAAATTACTTCATATTAAAACTTTTTTAACAATGGAATTTGTGATTTTATGTGGTGGTTATGGAACAAGGTTTCAAAAGGTTTCTACAACCTTACCGAAAATACTTGTGGAAATAAAACCTGGGATAAGTATGTTGGACTGGCTAATAGAGGATTATTTACCAAAAAGAAGTAAAATAATCCTTGCTTCAGGTCATCTACACAAAAAAATTTATGAATACGTTAAAAATAAAAGATATGATCACGAGATATTATTTTCTCAAGAGAAAACTAAAATGGGAACTGGAGGTGCTATAGCTAATGCTTCAAATTTTATAGAATCTGCAGAATTTATTGCTTTAAATGGGGACACAATTCAGGAAGTTGAAATTTCTGATTTTTTAAGTCAATCAAATTTAAAAAATAATGTAGTTATTAATGTTGGATGTTCTAAAGCTAATAATGATGATTCAGGTAAGATAATAGTTAATGAGGATAATTTAATAATCAATTTCTCTGAAAAAAAAACTCCTTTATATCCTTCAAGTGGCACTCACAAACTTTATTCGAGTCTTGGTATGTACAGATGTAAAAGTGAATATTTCAAAAAAATGACCCCAACTTTTGTTTCTTTAGAAGATGAACTTTTACCAAAATTGGTAATTGATAAAAAAGCTTCAGCTTCGATTTTTAACGAAACGTATCATGATTTTGGCACCTTAGAAAGATACCAAAAAATTATTGGGAATAAGTTTTAATCATTATTATTTGATTTTGTGAAATATGAGTAATAAATTAAAGTCTTTGATAATTGGTAAAGGTCAAGGCATAAGTAAATATTTATCATACGAATTGAATATTAATTGTATATCTTCAAGTGAAATGAATGAATTAGATTTCTCAAAATATGATCATATTATTTATACCTCAACAAATCCTTCTCACTTAATTAATTTAGACAATATACCTTCATATATTGAAAAAAACTTCCGAAACATCTTTTACCTATTAGAGTCAAATTTTAAAGGGAAAATTACTTATCTTTCAAGTGTTGATGCGGGTTCTTTTAAAATTAAAAGGATTGATTCTAATAATCAAATTGAAGAAATGTATACCCCTTATTCATTTAGTAAATATACTTTGGAATCTTTACTAATCAATCATAAATTTTTTGAGCAGTGTCATATATTAAGGCTTGGATTACTTTGGCCAGCAAAATTAGACTCTAATATTTTTAAGGCACTCAAGCAGCAACCTGATGATTTAAATGTAAATTTTGATTCAACTTATTACATCACACCTTATTCTTTAATTCGTAATTTTTTAAAAGCAGAACATTTTACTAAAACAAATGAAAATATTTTTGGTTACTTAATGTCTTCAAATAAGTTGAATTTAAGCTCATTATTTGATTTAAGAGGATTTGAATTTTACCAACCTAATGACCTCAGATATTCTTACATAACAAAAGAAAAAGATAATAATTTCCCTAACTTAGCAGAGGGGGGATGGTTTAATTGGGAGGAAGAAAACGACTATAATGATTTAATCGCCAAAGCTTTATTGATTAATGGTAATGAAATAATTCTCCCTAAAGAAGTTTAGAAAATTTACATTAATAAAAAAGGGTTTGAATAAAGTTTAGGATAAATCTTTATTGTTTCTTTTAATTAAATTAATGTCAAAGATATTAGTCACAGGTGGAACTGGAATGATAGGTAGATATCTTGTACCTTTATTACTTGATTTGAATAATGATGTTACTGTAGCATCATTAGATGGTTCTGAATTGTGTGATTCTAGGGCTAAGTTTAAGAAACTTGATTTAAGAGATATAAATAATTGTTTGGAAGTTTGTGAGGGAATGGAAGAAGTTTATCATTTGGCTGGTGTGAAAGGCTCTCCCAAAATGTGTAGAGAGCAGCCAGCGGATTTCTTTGTACCTACTATTAGTTTTAGTATTAATATGATGCAGGCGGCAAGAAAGAAAGGAGTACAAAAATATCTTTTCACAAGTTCCGTAGGTGTTTATAATCCCGCAGAAATTTTTGTTGAAGATGATGTCTGGAAAACGTTCCCGTCTGAAAATGATAAATTTGCTGGTTGGGCAAAAAGAATGGGAGAACTACAGGCAGAAGCTTATCAAGTTCAATATCCTGATTCAGATAATTTATATTGTATTGTTAGACCAGGAAATGTTTATGGTAGATATGACAACTTTGATCCATCTACAGGAATGGTTATTCCATCACTAATTTCAAGACTCTATAAAGGGGAAGACCCACTAAAAGTTTGGGGAGATGGATTACCCATAAGAGATTTTGTTCATGCTTCTGATGTAGCTAGAGCTATGTTATTTGTAATGGAGAATAAAATAGATAAACCGGTTAACATTTCATCTGGTAAACCGACTTCTATAAAAGAGCTTGTTAAATTAATATCTGAGCATTATAGTGATGCTAAATTTGAATTTACCTCAAGTGGTATATCAGGAGATAATAAACGATTAATGGACATAACAAGATTGACTAATTATGGATGGAAGCCAGAGACTAACCTTTCATCAGGACTAAAAGATACTATTGATTGGTTCAAGACAGAGGGCTATAAAGGTTACGAGAGATATAATTCATTTAAAGAGGAAAACTAGAATGAAAGTGATAATTTGTGGGGCTACTGGTTTCATTGGCAAGAATTTAATGAATTTTTTTTGTCATAGTAAAAATGAAGTAATAGCTATTTATAACAAAAAATCACCTTTAAAAGAATTTGAATCAAAAGCTAAATGGGTTCATGCTGATTTAAGGCAACCTAAAGTTTTATCAGATCACCTGCCAGGGACTGACTTATTTCTTCAATTTGCTGCAACTACTTCAGGAGCTAAGGATATTACTGAAAGACCTTTTATTCATGTTACTGATAATGCAGTTATGAATTCATATTTATTAAGAGAAGCTTTTGAGGCTAAAGTTAAGCATTTTGTTTTTCCAAGCTGTACAGTTATGCTTCAGTCTCAAGAGTTTCAATCTGAAGAAGATTGGGATCCTAGAGCAGAAATTAACAAAAACTATTTTGGAGTGGGTAATACGAAAGTTTATATTGAAAAGATGTGCAAGTTTTATTCGGATTTAGGTTTAAAAACGACGGTAATAAGACATTCCAATGTTTATGGTCCAAACGACAAGTTTGATTTAGAAAAAAGCCATGTCTTAGGAGCAACAATAAGAAAAGTTTTGGACGCATCACCAGGGGATACTATTAACGTATGGGGGTCAGGTAGAGCGAGAAGAGATTTTATTTTTATATCAGATTTAATTGACTTTATTTGTAAAGCATATGATAATCAAAAAAAATTATTTGGGCTATACAATTGCGGAATGGGTTATTCTATTTCTATTAATGAATTAGTTGAAAAAATAATTTTAGTAAGTAAAAAGCATTTAGAATTAAAAAATGACTTAACTAAACCTGATTTGCCAACTGCTTTATCATTAGATTGCTCAAAAGCTAAAAATGAAATCAAATGGACTAGTAATAAAAATTTTGATGAATCTTTAGCTATAACTTATGAATGGGCATCAAAATCAAGATGAATTCTAAAGATATTAAAAATTTAATAAAACAGTCTACTGAAGATCATAATAAGTCTTTTTCTTATGTATTTACTGAACAGTTTGAAAGGGAGTTTAATGAGGCTCTAGATATTATTTCTAAAAGTATAAGAACTGGAGGGTGTGTTTTTACCTGTGGAAATGGTGGATCCTTCTCAGATGCTCAACACTTTAGTGCAGAGTTAATAGTTAGATATAAAAGAAATAGAGATCCTCTATCATCTATTACTCTTGGATGTAATTCATCTATTCTTTCCGCATGTTCAAATGATTTTAATTTTGAAGATGTTTTTACACGTGAATATATGGCCTTAAGTAAGAAAGAAGATACATTAATAGCTATTTCAACTAGTGGGAATAGTAAAAATATTATTAATGTTCTGAATTATGCAAAAAGTAAAAATCAAAATTGGATATTACTTACATCAGATAAATTAGAGCAAAGGCCCAATGGGGGAGTAATTATAGGTTTTCCATTCACAAGTACAGCAGCTATTCAAGAATGTCATATTTTCTTTTTGCAGCTAATTTGTAGAGCTTTGGATTGTATGCTTCTTGGAAATGATTTTTAGAAATTTATTGTGATTTAATCAAGAGATCCTGATAAGAAAATGTGTTTTTTTTGACTATTGTAAAAAATAATTAAAGGAAAAATATGTCCAATATTAATAAAATTTTGTCTAAACCTAAGGGAGCTACCCAAGTTATAGGCTCCGATTGAGCCATAAATAATCATGTAAGATATCGTTACTGAGATAAATAAATATTGGATAAATTTTATTTTTCTTGGATTTATTAAACTTTTATTAATAATTTTATTCCAAGCAATAATATAAATTCCTAAATAAAAAATTGAATCTACTATATAAAAAATTAATTTAGGATTAGAAAGAAATTCTTGAATACTTGGAAATAAAGAAAGATAAGGTAATAAAATAAAGTTTCCTAAGTCAAAAGGATTTCTTCCAAGTAAAAAATCTCTAGATAAATTAGCACCCCCCCCTAAAAATGAACTTTGTATATAAATACTTTGATTAAGAAAATATTCATTTTCTGAGAACGAAATTATGTTTATACAAAATAAAGTAATAACTGAGCTTAAAGTAATTAAGATTAAAAAGTTACTTTTATTATTTTTAAATTTCATTATAAAAGGCGATAAAAAAGGGAATATTGATATAAAAAAACCTAAAATAATATATGGTATGCTCGCGAATCCTCTCAGTAATATACAAATCATTATAAATATAATTCTTTGAAATAAAAGAGAGAAACTATTCCAATTTTTTATTGTTTTGAAGACTATATTTTTAGCTTCAAAACATATATATATTAATGAAAAGGCTATGAAATTGGCTTCTTTTGAAGGCAATGTTGACCAAACGACAAAACCTGGAATAAATATTGTAATCCATAACAAAATAGAATTTTTATATAGTAAATACTCCCTTAAATTTTTCCAAATTATAATACTGATTAATACATTCATTATTAAGCTGGCAAATGGAAGTGAGCTAGGTAAAATGGCATTTAAAATAGTTTGATTAACTATTGTACTCATAGCGAAAATCGAATTTACTGATTGAAAACCTTCCTCAGAAACTTTGTTAATTAGTTGTTGAGAATCACCTAATGATCTTGTAAATAGACTATAAATATTTAAAGTAAAAAGTAAACCAATTACTCTCAAAGATAGGAAAAATAAAAAAGCTTTCTTCAAGTTAAGATTATATTTTTTAGAATTTATTACTTGTATATTTAATTCCTCCTTTACTATTAAAATTTAAATTAAACTTACATTTATCTGCTAATTTATGATTATGAGTAATTATTAATATTAATGAATTAGAAAACTCTTTAAGGATATTGTCAATAATTAAATCTTCACTTCTTGAATCCAAAGCATTTGTAGACTCATCAAGAATAAGAATTTTTGGATCTCTAGCTAATGCTCTCGCAATACCTAATCTTTGCTTTTGACCTCCACTTAAATTCATTGCTTGTTCTCCTAAAACAGTATCTAATCCATAAGGTAGTTTTTCTATTGTTTTACTAAGTCTAACTATCTCCAAACATTTTTTAAGATTTTTAAAATCATAAGAAAGTTCCTTTTCACCTAAGCATATATTATTTATAATTGATCCATTAA
>MDTB01084116.1_pt1 | contig 11642 bp, 14 predicted proteins | sample 811161 | NCBI WGS metagenome assembly MDTB01 (sample SAMN05326650, study PRJNA326480) | marine metagenome | isolation source: seawater | place: Mediterranean Sea | collected 2009
TAGGTTTTTGTGCAAGAGGATTAAAAAATTTTGGTTTTAAAAAATTAGACCTTGTTAATCCTAAAGAGTTATGGCCAAGTAAAAGAGCATTTGCAACATCAGTAGGTGCAAAAGATATTCTTAAAAAAACAAAAGTATATTCAAATATCAAGGACGCCATAAACAAATATGATATTGTTTATGCTTCTTCAGCAAGAAAGAGAGATATAAACAAAACGCATTTGTCTTTTAATCAATTTGTAAATAGTATTAAAAAGAATAAAAAAAAGAAAATTGGAATTATATTAGGTCCTGAAGCCTCAGGATTATCCAATGATGATATTGCTTATTCAAATTATGTTTTTAAGATACCGGTAAATAAAAAATTTGAGTCAATTAATCTTTCTCATAGTGTAATTTTAATTTGTTATGAGATATTTAAAAATTTTAAAAATAGTTATTTTATAGGTGAAAAAAAATTAATTGATGTTACAAGTAAAAAAAAACTAAATACATTTGTTGATTTTATAGAAAATCGTTTAGATGAAAAAGAATTTTTTTCTCCAAAAGAAAAGAAAAAAACAATGCTAATGAATCTTAGAAATATATTTGGTAGAATGCAATTAAGTAACAAGGAATTGAGGATATTATCTAGTGTTTTTAGTAAGTTATAAGAACAATTGACAAATACATTATAAGGATTATAAACGCTTTTTTATGACAAAAAGAATTAGAGCAAAACATAAAGTAGACAGAAGACTAAAAGTTAATCTATGGGGCAAACCTAAAAGCCCTTTCAATACCAGAAATTATCCACCAGGACAGCATGGTCAAAGCAGAAAAGGTAAGCCCACAGATTATGGTGTTCAGCTAAACGCTAAACAAAAATTAAAATCCTACTATGGCAATATGAATGAAAGGCAATTCAGAAACGTTTATAGATCTGCAATAAAAAAAAGGGGAAATACAACGGAAAACCTAGTTGGAATGTTAGAGAGAAGATTGGATACAGTAATATATAGAGCAAAATTTGCACCTACAGTTTTTTCAGCTAGACAATTAATTAATCATGGTCACTTCAGAGTAAACAAAAAAAAAGTAAATATTTCTAGTTACTTAGTTAAAGAGGAAGATTTGATTGAAGTTAAAGAAAAATCAAAAACACTTACTATTATAGACGCATCATTAAATAGTAAGGAAAGAGATATTCCAGAGTACATCCAATTAGATTTTAAAAATAAGTCAGCTAAACTTGTAAGAGTTCCAAAATTCTCAGATATTCCTTATCCCACAGTAATGGAACCAAAGTTAGTTATTGAGTATTATTCAAGATAATAAAGATTTGTCTTCGAAAAGTTTTTTTAGTTCACCTTTTTCAAACATCTCTTTAATAATATCGCATCCACCCACGAATTCTCCTTTGACATACAACTGTGGAATTGTTGGCCAATCAGTATAATCTTTTATACCTTGTCTAATTTCATTATTTTCTAAAACGTTAATTCCTTTAAAATTAACTTTTAAATGTTTTAAGATATTAGATACAGCCATCGAGAAACCACACTGTGGAGAATCTGGTGTACCTTTCATAAATAAAACTATATTATCTGTTTTTAAGATACTTTTTATTTTTTCATTTATTTCACTCATTTTTTTTCCTCCGTTGTTAAAGCTAACGCATGTAATTCATTTCCCATTTTACCTTTTAAAGCTTTATAAACCATTTTGTGTTGTTCTACTTTAGACTTACCACTAAAGATTTTAGAAATGATTTTGGCAGAATAATGATTACTATCTCCAGCTGTATCTTTTAATTCAAGAGTAGCATCAGGAAAAGCACTCATTATCATTGTTGAGATTTCATCTTTAGTTAGTGGCATTAAACTCTTTATACCATTTATTATTGTAAATACGAAGATCTTTTGTCTTCAAATTAAATATTTTTTCTATTTCAAATGTGTCATTTTGAACTTCAGCAACAATTTCATAATAAACATTGCTCTGTTTAAGAAATGTTTTGATTTTGGGTAAATTATTTTTAGAAATTTCAACTAAGTACCTTCCTTGGTCTTCACCAAAAAAATATTCAAAAATATTGGAAAGCTTTTTAGGTTTATAGATTTTTAATCCTAAACCTGATGAAATTGACATTTCTGCTAATGATGTAAGCATACCACCAGAGGATATATCATGGGCAGATATTATTAAATTGTCTTTTATTAACTTTAAAACTGCAAGACCATTATTTTTTTCGTTAATTAAATTTATTTCAGGTGGCGGACCATCTAATATTGAAAAATTTTCTTGAAGAAAAGAGCTTTGATCAAGATGCCCATTTGTCTTACCTATCACAACAATAAGATTACCTAGCCCTTTAGTTTTTATGTCTTTTATTTTTTCTAAATTTTCGATTAAACCAATTCCTCCAATTACTGGCGTAGGAAATATGCTCTTAGAATTAGTTTCATTATAAAATGAAACATTTCCAGATACGACTGGAAAATTTAAAAACTCACATGCTTCCCTAATACCATCAACACATTCAACAAACTCACCCATAACTTTTGGTTTTTCTGGACTTCCAAAATTTAAACAGTTTGTGATAGCCATAGGTTTAGCTCCAACAGAAATTAAATTTCTCCAATTTTCGCAAACAATTTGTTTACCTCCTGATTTTGGGTCTGCTTTACAATAATTTGCCGAAGAGTCCACAGATATTGCTATAGCTTTATTTTTATCATGTATCCTAATTACCGCAGAGTCACCGCCAGATTTCTTTACTGTATCGCACATTACAATTTGATCAAATTGATCTGTAATCCAGCTTTTGTTTGAATGATTTGGAGAGGATAAAATCTTAATTAGCGCATCTTCAATTTTGATTTTTTTTAAATCTTTTATTTTTAATTTTTTTTTTGGAATTTTAGTCTTAGTCCACTTCCTATCATATAATGGAGCTTTATCAGCTAGGGCAGTAATAGGAATATCTGCTACTTTTTTATTATTAAAATTAAGTATTAATTTGTTAGTGTCAGTTGTTTTTCCAATCACTACAAAATCTAGGTCCCATTTATCAAATATTTTTTTTGCTTCCTCTTCTTTATTTTCATTAAGTATTATTAACATTCGCTCCTGACTTTCAGATAACATCATTTCGTAAGGAGTCATGTTGTTTTCACGACAAGGAACTTTATTTAAATCTAATTCAATTCCAAGTTTCCCTTTTGATGCCATTTCTATACTTGAAGACGTTAATCCTGCAGCGCCCATATCTTGTATCGATATTACAGAGTCATCTTTCATTAACTCTAAGCATGCTTCTAAAAGTAATTTTTCTGTAAAAGGATCCCCAACCTGGACAGTTGGTTTTTTATCTTCAGAATTTTCATCAAATTCCGCTGAAGCCATCGAAGCCCCATGAATTCCATCTCTACCAGTTTTGGAGCCAACATATACTACAGGTTTGTTTATACCTTTGGCTTTAGAATAAAAAATTTTATTTTTATTAGCATGGCCTATTGCCATTGCATTAACTAAAATATTTTCATTATATGTACTATTAAACTTAGTTTCACCCCCAACTGTAGGTATTCCAACTGAATTACCATAGCCACCAATCCCTGACACGACACCACTTAATAAATTTTGTGTTTTATTATTATCTGGTGAACCAAAATGTATTGAGTTCATTAAAGCTATAGGTCTTGCACCCATTGTAAAAACATCTCTTAATATCCCTCCAACACCTGTAGCGGCACCTTGATAAGGCTCTATAAAAGATGGATGGTTATGACTTTCTATTTTAAAAACTATTGCATCATCATCTCCAATATCAATAACGCCAGCATTTTCACCGGGTCCTTGAATTACAATTTTATTTTTTGTTGGCAATTTTTTTAAATGAATTTTTGAAGATTTATAAGAGCAATGCTCATTCCACATCGCAGAGAAAATTCCTAATTCTAGTAAATTAGCGTCTCTACCTAAAAGCTCTTTTATCTTATTGTATTCTTCTAATTTTAAACCGTGTGATTCTATTTGATCTTTAGTTATAGACATATTAATTCATTAAACTTAAAAACAAACCTAGACCATCATTTCCTGTTAAAATTTTTTCTACCATTCTTTCAGGATGAGGCATCATACCTAAAATATTTTTATTATTATTAAAAATTGCAGCGATATTGTTTATAGATCCATTTGGATTTGCTTTCATTAAAACATTTCCTTTTTCATCGCAATATTTGAGTGGTATTAATTCATTTGTTTCTAATTCTTCAAGATGTTTTTTATTAGTGAAATAGTTTCCTTCATTGTGAGCTATATTTAACTTTAGTATCTCACTATTTTTATATTTATTAAAAAATTTATTTTTATTTGATTGAATTTTTAGAAAGACATCTTTTGAAATAAATTTTAGTCCTGAATTTCTTAATAGAGCACCCTGCAATAATCCACATTCTATTAAAATTTGAAATCCATTACATATACCTAAAATTAATGCACCTTTTTTTGCTGCACTAATTACTTCTGATAATATATTTGATTTTGCTGCTATTGCGCCAGATCTTAAATAATCACCATAAGAAAAACCACCTGGAACTATAATTAAGTCAGACTTTGGCAGTTCTGTTTCTTTATGCCAAACCATGGAATTTTTAAATTGAAGCTTTTCAAGTGCTACAGCAATATCTCTATCGCAATTGGATCCTGGAAAAACTATGACGGATGATTTCATTATTCTTTTTTAATTTTAAAATCCTCAATAATTTGATTTGCCAATAATTTTTTACACATTTCTATAACTTGTTTCTCTGCTATTTTAGAGTCATTTTCATTTATATCTATTTCAAAAAATTTTCCTTGCCTTATTAGATTTAAATTTTTAAAACCCATATTAGTTAATGTTTGACCTACAACTTTACCTTGAGGGTCTAGCACATCTTTTTTCAAAATGACTGTTACTGAAAATTTCAAATTATTTTTTCTTAATACTTATCGATGTAGGTTTCTTAAAATTAACTTCACTTACGTTTGTTGTTTCAGGAACTATACCCAACCTTCGCGCAACTTCTTGATATGCTTGAATAATATTGCCAAGATCTTTTCTAAATCTATCTTTATCTAATTTTCTTTCACTTTTGACATCCCAAAGTCTACAAGTGTCAGGACTTATTTCATCTGCAAGTATAACTTCATTTTTATCTCCATCCCAAAATCTTCCAAACTCTAACTTAAAATCCACAAGTTTAATTCCAACTCCTCTAAACATACCTGACATGAAGTCGTTTATTCTAAACGTCATATCTTCAATAATTTTTATTTCTTCTTCAGTGGCCCAATTAAAAGCAAAGATATGTTCTTTTGCTATTAATGGATCGTCAAGCTCGTCTTTTTTATAGCAAAATTCTATTAAAGGTTTTTCTAAAATTGTCCCGTCGGTAACCCCAAGCCTTTTGGTTAACGAACCAGTAGCTATATTTCTTACTATTATTTCAATCGGAATAATCTCAACCAATTTAATTAACTGTTCTCTCATGTTTAGTCTTTTAACTAAATGAGTTTTAATACCAACTTGATTTAAATTATTTAGAATGTGTTCAGAAATTCTATTATTAAGAACACCCTTACCTTCAACAGTTGCTTTTTTTTTATTATTAAAAGCTGTCGCGTCATCTTTAAAATGTTGAATAGCTAGACCTTTTTCTTTAGTCTCATAAATAATCTTAGCTTTTCCCTCGTAAAGTTTTTTACCTTTATTCATTTTTTTAAAACTCTTTTAAAAATTACATCAATTTTTCTTGTGTGATAATTAAAATCAAATAGTTTTTTTAAACTATTAACAGATATTTTTTGTATAATTCCTTTATCTTCTAGCAAAGTATCATAAAAAGAAACTTTGCTTTCAAGGGACCTGATAGCGCATTTTTGTACCATTCTATAAGCTACCTCTCTTTTCATACCTCTAGAGGTTAATTCTAATAAAATTCTTTGAGAAAAAAATAGACCTTTTGTTAGATCTAAATTTTTTTTCATATTATTTGAATTTATTTTCATTGATTTTACAATTTCATTTAATCTATTTAATGCAAAATCTAATGTAATTGTAGAATCAGGACCTATGTTTCTTTCAACACTTGAGTGTGAAATATCTCTTTCATGCCAGAGAGCTACATTTTCTAGGGCAGGCGCTACATTAGATCTTATAAGTCTGGCTAATCCTGTAAGGTTTTCACTGAGTACTGGATTTTTTTTATGTGGCATTGCAGACGATCCCATCTGTTTATTTTTAAAAAATTCTTCAACTTCTGAAACCTCAGTTCTTTGTAAATGTCTTATTTCAATTGCAAACCTCTCTATTGAACTAGCAATAATTCCTAAAACCGAGAAGAAATAAGCGTGCCGGTCTCGGGGAATAACCTGGGTAGATACTGGTTCTGGTTTTAATTTTAATTTTTTAGCAACAAACTTTTCAATTCTTGGATCAACATTAGCAAAAGTTCCAACGGCACCAGATATTGCACATGTTGATATTTCTTCAATTGCATTGTTTAGGCGAACATAGTTTCTTGAAAATTCTTCGTAAAAAGTTAACATTTTTAATCCAAAAGTTGTTGGTTCAGCATGAATTCCATGACTTCTGCCAATACACAAAGTGTATTTATGTTTGATACATTGCTTTTTTATAGATTTTAATAATTGTTGAATATCATTTAATAAAATTAGTCCTGACTGCTTAAGTTGAAGATTAAAAGCGGTATCTAAAACATCAGAAGAAGTCATTCCTTTGTGTAAGAATCGTCCTTCCTTTCCAACTTTTTGTGTTATAGAGGTTAAAAAAGCTATTACATCATGTCTTACTTTATTTTCTATAGATGAAATTTTCTTTACATTGATTTTTGATTTAGATTTAACTTTTTTAACAACACCTTTTGGGATTATATTAAACTTTTCCATTGCCTCAGCAGCAGCAATTTCAATTTCTAACCAAATTTTATACCTATTGTGATCTTCCCATATTTGTTTTAATTCTTTTCTTGAATATCTGTCTATCATATTTTGTATGGTGGAAAATCTAATCCTTTTTTAGAAGAAGTAAAAATTTCACAACCTTTATCAGTTATCCCAACAGTGTGTTCAAATTGTGCGGACAATTTTTTATCTTTTGTTACAGCTGTCCACCCATCTTTTAATACTTTTGTTTGATAATCCCCTTCATTGATCATTGGTTCAATTGTAAAAATCATACCTGTTTTTAATTTATCGCCCGTTTTAGGATCACCATAATGTAATATATTTGGTGGCTCATGAAAATTTTTTCCTGTTCCGTGGCCACAAAAATCTCTAACCACAGAGAAACCTTGAGACTCAACATGTTTTTGAATCGTTGATCCAATATCTCCAACTTGAATACCGTCTTTTAATATATTAATAGACTTTATCATCGCATCATAAGTTGTTTTTACTAATTTTTTTGCTTTAGTGGAAACTTCACCAACATAAAACATTCTGCTGGTATCGCCATGCCAACCGTTTTTAAGAGCCGTAACGTCTACATTAACTATATCACCTTCTTTTAAAACCTTATCTTTAGGAATTCCATGACAAACTATGTGATTAGCTGAGGTACAACATGATTTTGGAAAACCTCTATAAAATAGCGGAGCCGAATACGCTTTATTATCATTTATAAATTCAAAACATATTTTATCAATCATATCAGTTTTAATTCCAGGTTTTATAATTTCAGCGACTTCATCTAAAGCGCCAGAAGCAATAGCACCAGCTTTTCTTGTACCTTCAAAATTTTCAGTAATATGTTTAGTCATTTAATAAAATCTTTATTTTATTATTTATTTCTATTCCTTTGTTAGAAAATTTACAATCATAACAAAGTATTTTAACATTTTTTTTTATCGCATGCTTAAAAACTTTATAATATTCAGGGTCAATATCAGATGCAATTCCAAAAGTTTTACATCTTTCTATTTGAATTAGAAATAATAAATAACTTTCATAACCTTGCTCAACTGCAGATATTAGATTTTCTAAATGCTTTTTTCCTCTACTAGTAACAGAATCAGGAAATTCAGCATGACTTTTTTTTCTTAAAAGAGAAACACTTTTGACCTCTAGAAAAGCTTTCTTATCTCTTTTACTATTATATAAAAAAAAATCAAACCTTGTGTTAGAACCAAATTTTTTTTCAGGCATTATCAGATTATATTCGGATAAGTCTCTAATTATTTTTTTTTCTAAGGATTCTTTAATTATTTTATTTGTAATATGAGTATTTACGCAGAATTTAATTTTGTTAGATTCAATAATTTGAAGTGTATATTTTAATTTTCTTTTTTCATTACTAGATTTTGTTAACCAGGCAGGATTTCCTTTGTCCAAAAGTTTTAACATTGATCCAGGATTCGGACAGTGAGCAGTTACAATTTTATTATTCAACTTAATATCAGCAAAAAATCGCTTGTATCTTTTTATCAAAACTCCTGGTATTAATTCATTCTCAAAATCCATTTTTTCAATAGTATCAAATTATGGTTAGAAAAAATAAAAAAAAATCTTGTGCAATTTTAATAATTGGAAACGAAATTTTATCTGGAAGAACAAAGGATCAAAATGTTTCATTTCTAGCTTCATGGTTGAATTCAAACCTAGGTATCAAAATCGAAGAGGTTAGGATAGTCCCTGATATAGAAAAAGAAATAGTTAAAAGTGTTTTATATTTAAGTAAAAACTTTTATTATGTATTAACAACCGGAGGTATAGGACCAACACATGATGATATTACAGCTAAATCTATATCTAAAGCTTTTAAAAAAAAATATTCTTATAATTCTGAGGCATTAAATATATTAAAAAAATATTATGGAAAACAATTTAATGGTCCAAGAAAAAAAATGTCTAAAATGCCCGAGGGCTCAAAATTAATTTATAACCCGTCAAGCGCAGCACCAGGTTTTGTAATCAAAAATGTCATTTGTCTCCCTGGTGTACCATTGATATTAAAATCTATGATACATAACGTTAAAAAATTTTTGAAACCTGGCGTACAAATCTTTAGCTCGTCAATAAATTGTCAAACAGTAGAAAGTAAAATTGCTATTGAACTAGGTAAAGTTCAAAAAAAATTTAAAAAATTTGTTGAAATAGGTAGTTACCCATTCTTTAGACTTGGTAAAATAGGGGTTTCAATAGTTATAAGATCTTCCAAAAAAGATATTTTACAATCTTGCCACAAAGATATTATTAGAATCGTAAAAAATAAAAAAATTAAAATTGTTAAGGAATAATAATGCTATATTTTGCTTTCGGAAGTAATCTCCATAAAAAACAAATGAAGAGACGATGCAAAGATTCTAAATATATTGGATGCTATACTCTTAAAAATTATAAATTATCTTTTAGAACTGGTAATTGGTCAGGTGGCAAAATGGAAGGAGGAGTAGCTGATGTTGAAAGAAAAAAAAATAGTAAAGTTCTAGGGGCTATTTATAAAATCAGTAAAAAGGATGAAAAAAAATTGGATATTTATGAAGATTTTCCTTTTTTGTATAAAAAAAAATATTTTAAAATTTTAGGAAAAAAAGTGATGTTTTATTATATGCCAAGAAAAACAAAACATATTAGACCGTCAAAAAGATATTTAAATATAATAATACAAGGATACAAGGACTGTGGTTATAAAGATAATTACATTGTTATCTCAAAGAACACAAAAGTAAAAGTTAAATGAAAATATTTGATTGTTTTATGTATTTTGATGAAGATGTAGTTTTAGACCTCAGATTAAATTATCTTAATAATCACGTAGATAAATTTGTAATTGTAGAAAGCAAATATGCTCATAATGGTAAAAAAAGAGATTTAAATTTCAATATTAAAAAATTTGAAAAATTTAAAAAAAAAATTGTTTACATAATCTTAGACCATGAACCGCCAGGTATAGTTAAAATAAACGAAAATGATAGTTACGATATTAAAAATGGTAAGTATATTTTAAATGCAATGAAAAGAGATTATTACCAAAGAAATTTCATTATAAACGGTTTGAAAGATTCATCCGATAATGATTTTATATTAATTTCAGATTTAGATGAAATTCCTAAATTAGATACATTAAATTTAAATTTGGTTAATAAAAAATTAGTTTTTTTTAAACAAAAAATGTTCTATTACAAATTTAATCTATGTTCAGAGTCTGTAATCTGGACAGGTACTCGTGGGTGCAAAAAGAAATATTTAAAGTCACCACAATGGCTTAGAAATATCAAAGATAGATCATATCCGTTTTGGCGGGTAGATATTCTTTTTTCAAAAATTAAATATTCCAATATTCAATTCATTAATGATGGCGGCTGGCACTTCTCTTACGTAAAAACACCTGAAGATATTGAAAAAAAACTTAAATCTTATGCGCACCACAGAGAATACGAACTAAATGCTCTTGGTATTCAAAAAATTAAGAACAAAATTGTTAACAAAGAAAGTATATACAACTTAAAAACTGATAGTAAGACATCAAAGTTTGATGTTGGACAAAAATTAATAGTATCAAAAATGAACGAATTACCAATTTATATTCAAAATAATTTAGACAAATACAAACAATGGTTAGCGTAAATAATAATCTTAATTCAAATGCAATAATTACACTTGCAGACTCAAATTATTTTGGGCTATTAGAAGAATTAATAAATTCAATCCAAACGCATGAAGAAAGTAAAAATATATCAATATGTATTTTAGATGCTGGACTAACAGCTGCGCAAATTAATATTTTAAAACCTAAAGTTTACTCAATAAAAAAAGCAAAGTGGGATATTGAAGTACCCGGATATAAAATTTTAAAAAAAGAGTGGTTAAAAAGTCAAGTTTCACGAGCATTTATTCCAAATTATTTTCCTGAATTTAAAAAATATCTTTGGATTGATTGTGATGCATGGGTTAATTCATGGTCAGCAATCGATTTATATTTTAAAGCTTGTAATAATGGCAAACTTGGCATTACCCAAAGTATTGGTCCAGGTTACAGAGTTATGTCAAAAGTAAAATGGTTAATGGGAAAAATTGCTATTATAAAATCACAAAATTATAAGCACGCAAGATCATCTGGAATAAGCGAAGACATTGCAAGAAAATTGGCTTTTGCACCACACATTAATATTGGTGTATTTTCCTTAGAAAAAGATTCTAAGTGTTGGAGTGTCTGGCAAAAAAATTTAAAGAAAACTTTAGCTAAGGGAAAGATTTTTGGATCAGAGGGTTTGGCTATTAATATAGCCGTTTACCATGACAATGTAGAAGTTGAATTTCTTCCGCTTAGATGCAACTGGATTACTAGTCATTTACTTCCAAAATTTGATACTGAAAATAATACGTTTGTTGAACCTTTCCTTCCGAATGAAGAAATAGGAATTATGCATTTAGCAGCAGGAATATGGAAAAATAACAAAGATATGAGGCTGAACAAAGATATTAAGATTGAAATTAAAACACTTAATGGTAAAAAAATTGAGAAAAGTTTGAGATTTAACTTAAACCAATAAAATGCCCTCGTGGTGAAATGGTAGACACAAAGGACTTAAAACCCTAGGGATACAGCAAGATTAGAGTCTCAGACAGTCTCAGGTAGTCTCAAAACATTATCA
>MDTB01091367.1_pt1 | contig 11642 bp, 10 predicted proteins | sample 811161 | NCBI WGS metagenome assembly MDTB01 (sample SAMN05326650, study PRJNA326480) | marine metagenome | isolation source: seawater | place: Mediterranean Sea | collected 2009
ATTTGGCGCTCGCCCAGCTTCTTCAAATCAACCGCGGCCCGCAGGGATCGCCCAATCAGACGCTGAATCTCTTGGGTTCGACCTGATTGCTTACCACGCGCCGCTTCCCGATCAGAGCGAGTGTGCGTTGACCCCGGCAACATGCCGTACTCAGCGGTAACCCAACCCAAGCCCTTACCCTTCATCCAGCGTGGTACCTGCTCATGAATAGATGCTGTACACAAAATCCGAGTATCACCAAATTCGACCAATACTGAACCCGCCGCGTGGCGTGTGAAACGACGAGTGAAGGAAATTGGGCGCAATGCATCAAAAGCGCGGCCACTTGGTCGCATGGCAGAACCTCTCTATTTGAACTAAGCTTTAAACAACAACTAGTATTATGACTATCTCAAACGGATCTTTCATGTCGCAGGGCCAGCTATTTGTCATTTCAGCGCCATCCGGTGCTGGCAAAACCAGTCTCGTTGCCGCGACCATCGCGCTCGTCGAGGATTTGGCTGTCAGCGTATCTCATACCACTCGGAGCCCACGCCCGGGTGATGTCGAAGGTCGTGACTACCACTTTGTCGAGCAATCAGAGTTCGAGCGTTTGATTGCATCCGGTGCTCTATTTGAGCACGCAAGGGTCTTCGGAAATTTTTACGGTACATCGAAACAAGCTGTTGAAGCCCAACTCGCCGCGGGAGTGGACGTGATCCTAGAAATTGACTGGCAGGGTGCAGCACAAATTCGCAACATGGTGCCAAAGGCAGTCTCAATTTTTATTCTTCCACCCACTCGCCAAGCGCTTCGAGAGCGTCTGGTCGGTCGGCAACAGGATGATGCGGCAATTATCGATGCGCGAATGGCAGAAGCTGATAAAACCATTGCGCAAGCGCCACGTTTCGATTACTGGGTGATCAACGACGATTTCGAAATCGCGCTTAGGCAACTGCAGTCAATTATCCTGAGCCACCGACAGCGCTGTGCCCAAATTCAGTCTAAACACCCAGAATTTCTAGAAAAACTTCTCGGACAACAATAAATTGCTTATACTATTGGGCTACCCAGATTTTATTGAGGATTAATAAACCATGGCTCGAGTGACTGTCGAAGATTGCCTCGAAAACGTCGAGAATCGTTTCGAACTCGTAATGCTGGGCACGCGACGTGCGCGCCAGCTATCTACCGGTGGCAAAGACCCACTGGTAGCGGAAGAAAATGACAAGCCAACTGTCATCGCATTGCGCGAGATCGCTGAAGGGCTCATTAATCGTGAAGCACTCGACGCTGAAGATGCAAAGACCGAAGCTGAGCTTGAAATGGCTCGCGCACGGTTCGAGCCTCGTCAGCCAGTATTCGATAACGATTTCTAAGCCATGAACGCCGCCGTCGAGACGATTGACGGCTTATGTAGCCGTCTGACCCGATACCTCGAGGACGACGAAGTCCGTCAGGTCAGACGCGCATATCTCTATTCGGAACAAGCACACGACGGACAAAAACGTCGATCTGGCGACCCCTACATCATCCATCCACTGCAAGTTGCGGAAATTCTCGCAGACATGCGTATGGATCATCAAAGCCTCATGGCTGCAATGCTGCATGATGTGATTGAAGACACAGGCATCGCTAAAGATGCGTTGCAATCACAGTTTGGCGACGCAGTTGCCGAACTAGTTGATGGCGTCAGTAAGCTCACCCACATCAGCTTCGAGACTCGCGCCGAAGCCCAGGCAGAAAACTTTCAAAAAATGACGCTCGCGATGGCTCGTGACATCCGCGTGATTATTGTGAAACTCGCTGACCGACTGCACAACATGCGCACGCTTGGGTCGTTGAATCCCGAAAAACGTCGTCGCATCGCACGCGAAACCCTCGATATCTATAGCCCAATCGCGAATCGTCTCGGGATGTACGAGCTTCGAAGTGAACTGCATGAGCTTGCCTACCGTGCAATGTATCCGATGCGGATCGAACGCATCGAGCGAGCGGTACAAAATGTCTCAGGTAATCGCAAAAAAATCGTATCAGAGATCCTTGAGTCACTCGAAGGTGCACTTGAAAAGAGTGCGATCAAAGCCCGCGTTGAGGGTCGAGAAAAAGCAGCAAACAGCATCTACCGAAAGATGCGCGATCAAAGCAAATCCTTCTCTGACATCATGGATGTTTATGCATTCAGAATCGTGACGGATTCCGTCGATGATTGTTATCGCACACTTGGCATTGTGCATAATTTATACAAGCCTCGCCCTGGTCGCTTCAAAGACTACATCGCAATCCCGAAAGCAAACGGTTACCAAAGTCTGCATACGACGCTGTTTGGGATGCATGGCGTACCGATTGAAATTCAAATTCGGACATCTGAAATGGATGCCATGGCATCTGGCGGTATTGCTGCCCATTGGCTCTACAAAGCGGGCTCAGATGACACTGCTGCGGTGCAACGAACCAATCGATGGGTGAAAGGTTTATTGGAGATCCAACAACGAGCTGGTAACTCACTAGAATTTATCGAAAACGTGAAAATCGATTTATTCCCAGACGATATCTATATTTTTACCCCGAAAGGGAAAATTATGGAGTTACCGACCGGAGCAACAGCGGTGGATTTTGCTTACGCAGTGCATACCGACGTTGGCAACCGATGTGTCGCTTGCCGAATCGATAAAGCACTCGCTCCACTTTCAACGGTTCTCCAATCCGGCCAAACGGTTGAGATTGTCACCGCCAAGCACGCCAAGCCTAATCTGGCTTGGTTATCTTTTGTGGTGACCGGGAAAGCGCGCTCCGCAATTCGACATTTCTTGAAAAACCAACAACGTTCGGAGTCCGTCAATCTGGGACAGCGGCTCTTGAGTCGTGCTCTGGCAAATCTAGGCTTTAGCTTCGAACAAGTCACCGATACGCAACGGCTTCAACTGGTCAGCGAAGCTGAACTGACTGAATTTGACGATATCCTCGAAGACATCGGGCTCGGGAATCGTGTCGCATACTCAGTTGCGAGACGCCTCGCCCCCAATGCGGATGCAGAGCCTGCGAAACTCTCACAAACGAGTGAAACCAGGCCACTGGCGATCAAGGGGTCTGAGGGACTGTTAACGAGCTATGCGAAATGTTGTCGGCCAATTCCAGGGGACCCGATCGTCGGCCATATTTCAAAAGGCCGCGGCATGGTGATCCACCATGAGACCTGTCATAACGTCTCAGAAATTCGCGATAATCCAGAAAAATGTGTTTTTCTCACTTGGGATGATGATCTCAATGGCGAGTTTTATACCGCTTTAAAAATTCTCGTCGAGGCGGAACCAAGCATTATCGCCAATATCGCGTCTGCTGTGTCCGATGCCAATGCTGCGATCGACCGCATCAATCGTGAAGAACGTGATGCGAAAACCAGCGTGATTGTTCTTGAAGTTGGCGTTCGTGACCGGCAACATCTCGCGAATGTTGTCCGTCATATTCGTCGGATCAAGTCGGTTACAAAAATCTCACGGATACGGGCCTAACCATGAACAAAAGCTTCATTGCAACGACGAATGCCCCTTCTGCAATCGGAACCTATTCTCAAGCGGTAAAAGTCGGACAAACAACCTACTTATCTGGTCAAATTCCGCTCATACCGGACACAATGGTATTGGTTGAGGGAGATATTGAGGCCGAGGTCCGTCAAGCATTCACCAATTTGGCAGCGGTTTGTGAGGCAGCTGGTGGTAGTCTGAATCACCTCGCGAAGGTCAATATCTTCCTGACAGACCTGAGCCACTTCCCGGTGGTCAATCAACTGATGGAAGAGTTTTTTGAAACACCCTTCCCCGCACGCGCAGCCATTGGAGTTGCTGAACTACCAAAAGGCGCGCGCGTTGAAGTCGATGGCATTATGGTGAGTTAATGACTGCTTCACAAGTCGGATATCGAAGTGCAGGCATCCGATCCCGATAGCGCGAATTCACGATACGTCCGGCGGTCGCCGGCTTGATGGCCGGTGATACACCATCAACAAAATCGTAAATCTCTTGATACAATGCTGGCCCCATATCAACACCGTGAATCAATGACGGAACTGGTGTTTTTTGTAAATGATCACAGGCCAGGGCGTTTAGCCAGGAGAGCGCGTCCTCGCGATGTATGCGGTTCGACACGACTTTTGAATTCAATTGCTCCCTGAATCCTTGGTCTTGAAATCGTATCAAGCTTTGCGCGTTATAGAGCCCCGTAAAACGAATCACCGTCGCCGCTGGAATCTGCTCAATATTTTGCTCAGCTTCGCGAAGACAATACCCTCGCCAATGATCAGGCTCAGCTGGGACCGACTCATCCAAGACGCCGGATTGATGCTGTCCAAAGACAGCGGTTGAGCTTACCCAAATAACTGCATGCTCCCGACCAGGCGCAGAGACAAACTGGCGAAGTCTCTCAGAAACACCTACATAACGCTGTCGATACGCATCTTCCGTTCGAGCATCAGGAGTCATAATCGCAACAATGACCGCATTTGGAGCAAGCGTTACCTGGGTCAGCTGCTCCCAATCATCGGCAACATCTAAATCAAGGCTGATAAATGTCGAATCATCTGGAACCGGTGTTCTTCGGACGCCCAATACATGAATTTTTTCTGCCTCGAGAGCTGTTTTCAGGTTGCCACCCAACTGACCACAGCCTAGGATGACAATATCCCAAGGATTAGACACAACAATGACCCTCACAGAACTTCGCTACATCATCGCCGTCGCCGACGAGAAACATTTCGGTCGCGCGGCGTCCAAATGTTTTGTCAGTCAGCCTACCTTGTCCATCGGCGTGAAGCGACTGGAAGATGAACTCGGTGTCACCCTGTTCGAACGCGGTAAAACGGGTGTTCGCCTCACCGCAGTCGCTGGGCAGTTAGTGGAAAAGGCTCGCAACATTCTGTGCGAAGTGGATTCATTTAAGGAATTATCCGACTACGTCAAAGACCCGTTCTTGACCCCGTTGCGCATCGGTGCGATTTACACCATTGGTCCCTACTTGTTCCCATCTCTTTTACCAGCGCTCAAAACCGCAGAACCTCGGATGAGGTTATATATCGAAGAGAGCTTCACCGGGACACTTCGACAGATGCTGAAGTTGGGTCAGCTCGATGCCATTATCGTTGCATTGCCATTTACCGAACCTGATGTGGAGGTACGCGAACTGTATACCGAACCTTTTGAAGTCTTGCTGCCAGAAAACCATCCATGGACCAAGGAACCAAGTATTCCGCCAAAACAGTTGCATACAGAAAATGTGCTGCTGTTAGGAGAAGGCCATTGTTTCCGCGACCAGGTCATTGATGCATGCCCAGCATTATCGAGATCTTCATACGACCGGAACAACGTGGTTGCCGATGGAAGCTCCCTTGAAACCTTACGCCATATGGTCGCCTCGGGGTTAGGTGTCACCGTCCTGCCCGCTTCGGCGGCAGGACTCGAAAACTATGCACCTGGCTATCTGAAAACCAAGCCATTCTCGAAGCCAGAACCATCGCGCACCGTTGCCATCGCATGGAGAAAGCAGTTTCCAAGAACTGAGGCCATCGATCTATTGATCGATGTCATCAGAAAACAGGTCGGCCCTCAGCTCAATGCCAAACACCAGGCAGCCTAGCGAACTACAAAGTCTCACAGGCGTCGGTCCAAAAGTTGAGAACGCACTCAACCGGCTCGGATTGTACTCGTGTCGCGATCTTCTGTTTCACTTGCCGGCACGTTATGAAGATCGAACGACTCGCGTCGAAGTGGCGCACCTCAAACCTGGAATTCCACAATTACTTGAAGGTGAGATTACCTCTCAATCTGTGATTCCTGGACGGCGGATGCAGACAATTCTCACTTTTGAAGATATCAGCGGCGCGGCCAGGATACGCTTGTTTCACTTTTCACGCGCCTATTTGATGACACTGAAAAGTGGTCAATCGGTCAGGATTTTTGGCGAGCCTCGCATCAATCAGGGAATCACTGAGTTCATTCATCCAGAAATCGCTGTCTTCAGGGGGGTCCCGCCCCCATTAGATGACACACTGACGCCCATCTATCCAACAACAGACGGTCTGTCGCAACCTAAGCTACGAGATATCATCCGCCAAGCACTCGCCAAAGGACCTGATTGTTATGCGCTTGAGGAACTATTAGGCACAACACAGACAAACCACCGGCCGGCGCTTTGGGATGCCCTCATCGCACTTCATCAGCCAGCGAAAGGGCTTCCTCCCAGTCCATTTATTGAGCGGTTGGCATTTGAAGAACTCCTCGCCCATCGATTGTTATTACTGACACGCCGAGATGACTACGTTCGTTTCCAAGCCCCTCAACTGAAAACAATGGCCATGGCAACGCGAACGGCATTACTCGAACAATTACCGTTTCACTTAACCCTGGCCCAGCAGCGTGTTCTGAACGAAATTGATCAAGACCTGACGCATGGACACCCGATGTTACGGCTCTTACAAGGTGATGTTGGCTCGGGAAAGACCTTGGTCGCGGCATTGGTCGCTCTGCCTATGATTCAAGCGGGCTTTCAGGTCGCCTTGATGGCGCCTACCGAGCTGCTGTCAGAACAGCATGCAGTACAATTTTCAGAATGGTTCCGGCCGCTTGGTGTTGCTGTCGGGTGGCTTACCGGTTCTATGAAAGCACAACCGAGACGCACCATACTTGAGGAACTCAAAAATGGAACCTGTCAAATGGTCATCGGAACACATGCTCTCTTTCAGGATGAGATCGTCTTCAAACACCTTGGATTGGTGATCATCGACGAACAACATCGCTTTGGAGTGGCGCAACGGCTCTTGTTGCGCGAAAAAGGACAAAGCCTGACCCCTCACCAACTGATCATGACGGCAACACCCATCCCGCGGACGTTGGCGATGACGCATTTTGCTGATCTTGATGTTTCGACAATTGATGAGCTGCCACCAGGACGGACATCGGTTGAAACACGCGTCTTAAGCCAAGCCAGAGCATCTGAAATTACTGAACGCCTTGATTCACAATTTGATGATGGTGGACAGGCCTATTGGGTTTGCACGCTGATTGAGGAAACCGAACAAAGCGTCGCTGAGGCCGCTGAGAGCCGCACCGAAAAACTCAGACTCCAGTTACCACATCGACGAATCGGACTAGTCCACGGCCGAATGAAAGCCGATGAAAAATCTCAGGTGATGGCTGCATTTGCAGATGGCAATCTTGACTTACTCGTCGCTACAACCGTGATTGAAGTTGGTGTCAATGTTCCAAATGCCAACATTATGGTGATTGAAAATCCTGAACGATTAGGGCTTGCCCAACTCCACCAGTTGAGGGGCCGAGTTGGCCGTGGTGCACGGGTTAGCTTCTGTATTTTACTCGCTGGTGATGCAATCTCTCAGCAATCTAGGGACCGGCTGAATCTCGTCAAAGATACCAATGATGGCTTTGTACTTGCTGAAGCCGACCTCAGGCTTCGAGGTCCTGGTGATGTGACCGGTACGCGACAAACCGGTGAACTCTCTTTTCGAGTTGCCAATTTAGCTGACCATGCGGACCTGCTTGACGAGATCGCTGGACTCGCAGAAACGATTCGCCGCAAACACCCGAATATTCGTCAACAACTCATTGCAAGATGGATCGGACATGAGGAACACTTTGCGCATGTCTGATATTCGCACGATCGCTTCTCAAGCTCCGTTTTGGATTCAGGTCACACGCCTTGATCGACCGGTCGGCTGGATTGTGCTCCTCTGGCCAACCTGGATTGCGCTGACGCTGGCAGGCTACCTTGCTAATGCGTTTCATATCGAAACGTGGGTCATCTTTACCCTGGGCATGATCATTACCCGCAGTGCTGGCTGCGTCATCAATGATCTGACTGACCGAAAGTTCGATAAGCACGTCAAACGGACCAAAACCCGTCCGATCACAACGGGAAACCTGCGCATTAAAGATGCAATCATTTTAGCCGTTATATTGTTGCTTGTAGCATTTGGACTGGTTCTGCAAACCAATCGTGAGACAGTCTACTTATCGTTCGTTGCACTCGGTCTCGCCATCCTCTATCCATGGTTGAAACGGATCACCTTTTGGCCACAGATTGGCTTAGGCCTCGCGTTTTCAATGGCCATCCCCATGGCATTTGCAGCGTATGAGCAACCGCTAAATCAAGTCGTTTGGGCGTTGTTTACTGGCAATCTCGCTTGGACGCTTGCTTATGATACGTTTTACGCAATGGTCGATCGTGACGACGATCTGCAAATTGGAGTCAAATCCACCGCCATCGTGTTCGGGCGCTTTGACCTCTTTGCAATCGCCTGTTGCCAGTTGATTGCGCTCGCCGCCTTCACTTATGCGTTTTGGCTAGCCAACTTATCTCCTCTCATTATCTTTGGTGTTATTACGGCAGCTGGATTTGCGATTCAACATCAACACATTGCCAAAACGCGCGCTCGTGACGCCTGTTTCCGAGCGTTCTTAGAAAACCACCGATTCGGAGCTGCACTGTTTATCGGTACGGTCTTGGGTGTTTTGTGACGTTTCTATTTCAGTCGTAACCTTTTTGTAATATTCCTATGGTTTTATTTAATGTATTCAAGTAGTCAGGAAAAAATATGAGTCCACAGCCTCTCCGCAGAGTGCTTATCGTCGACGACGAGCCCCCAGTTCGAGAAATGTTAGCTGTTGCCCTAGAAATGGCTGGTTTTGAAGTCACCGAGGCTGACAATGCAGCGACAGCACTCAATCAAGTTGCATCATCGATCCCTGACTTAATGCTGATCGACTGGATGATGCCGCAGGTATCTGGCCTTGAACTATGCAGAAGACTGCGACGTAATCCAAATACTGCGAGCATCCCACTGATTTTATTAACGGCTCGTGGCGAGGAAGATGCCAAAATCAAAGGGCTTGAAGTAGCAGATGACTACATTACGAAGCCCTTTTCTCCGCGTGAACTTGTCGCACGGCTCAAAGCAATTTTGAGACGTACAACACCAAAAGGCATTGAAGAACCTGTCGAGTTTACTGAGTTACGATTAGACCCTATCGGTCAACGAGTCACGGCCTTTGGACGGCTTCTGACGTTAAGTCCTATTGAGTACCGACTACTTCAATTGTTTATGACCAATCCTGATCGCGCGTTTTCAAGAACTCAGCTTCTAGATCGTGTGTGGGGCGGAGACGTCTATGTCGAAGAACGAACCGTAGATGTCCATATTCGGAGGTTACGAAAAGCTCTAGGTTCAGCGCATGAGGATCTGATTCAAACAGTCCGAGGAACCGGATATCGCTTTACGACACCAGATCTCGATAAGGCTCATTGAATGACAAGTTGGAGGCCTTCATCCCTCTGTCTCCGGACCTCTTCTTGAAGATCAAGTAGCAAGACTGGATGCGAAGCAAACACCGATTGATCGAATGTTAAAACGATTGTTTCTTGATCGACTGTCACCTCAAATTTAGGAATATTGGACTCCCGACCCACGTGCATTGCGTAGGCAATACGAATCAGACGAACCAGCCGAATGATCCAATTTTCGGACCAATACCGAAGCCGCGGTATCAGTTCGCGACTTAATTTCTTACGATGCATGCGAATCAACGTAGCTAACACAGACTGTTGCTCTCGGTTGAACCCGGGCATCGTTGTATTGAGTACAATATAGGAGCCATGGCGGTGGTATCCGGAATAATTGATCTGTAGACCGATTTCGTGAAGCATCGCTGCCCACACAAGCATTTGTTTATCGTCTTTGCTCATTGACCAAGAGCGACATGCAACTTCAAAAATCTTCTCGACGGTTTCTCGAACTCTTGTTGCCTGCACACGATCAACGCCATAATTCCTGACTAAATCAAGTGCGGTTCTCTCTCGTACATCCGATGCCTTTAATCGATCATCCATCCCATAGAGCACGCCTTCACGAAGTGCAGCATCCGCAAAATGAATTTCACTTAATCGGAGCTCACCCATCACCGCGGAGATGATTCCGAGACCAGCGGGTAATACTTGCATCCGCTCAAGACTCACGTCAGGGATATCGAGAATCAGCCGATTCGCATCTTTCATCACAAATCGCTTACACGCCTCAATTGAATCTCGCGTAATCACTGGTCCCAAACCCAAAAAGTTTCCAAGTGCACTCACGCCTTTGGCAGAACCCGAGGACGCAAAACATTTGTCGACATGGAATGCCCTGATCCGTGATGCAATCGGTTCGATTGCCTGACGAGTTGCAAGTTCAACCCGGGCAAACGCTTTCTTATTGATTTTTCGCATATATCGATGCGTAAAGGTGACACATCCAAGCGTTCGAGAGGAGAGAAACTCACTGTCATAATCATGCCCGACCGCAAACTCGGTTGAGCCACCTCCAACATCAAAAACCAGGAATCTGCCATCAATAGACTGAGTATGCGCAACCGCTTGGAAGATTAATCGAGCTTCCTCGGGGCCTGAAATCACTTCAATAGGTGCCCTGAAATGCTGGCTGGCACTTTCAATAAACTCATCTACGTTTCGTGCCTCACGTAGGGTATGGGTGGCGACCACACGAATGTCATCAGTTGCCACCCCAGATAGCCTGGCATCAAATCGTGCAAGTGCTTCAACACCGCGAGCAATCGATTGTTTATCAAGGACATTCTTATGATTGAGCCCAGATGCCAGTCGCACACGCTCTCGATCACGGATCAGCGTTATCACGCCCGACGAAGTAAGTTTGGCAACGGTCATATGAAAGCTGTTTGAGCCCAGATCTACGGCCGCAACTAAACGCCCTTCAGTGGTCTTATTTATCTGAGGCACTTTCTATTTGCTTTATGTAGTTGTAGGTGCTGACTTGGACCCTCAGCTTACGTCGATTACCGCGAGCCACGTAACCATTTAACTGATCTTCGTCGACGATCCGTGCTTTTGTGGTGTCTTTAAACTGCAGATCCATGAGGTCAATCACTACTTGCTTCAGTGTTGGATCATAGATGGGTGTTGTCACTTCGATCCGATTATCGAGGTTTCGGGTCATCCAGTCGGCCGAACTGATAAACACTTCCTGATCTCCATTATTTTGGAAAATCATAACTCGAGGATGCTCCAAAAAGCGGTCAACAATGCTAATAACGTCGATACGATCACTCATACCAGACACATTCGGAACAAGCGTACACATGCCACGGACGCAGGCGCGGATTCTGACACCAGATCTGCTCGCCTCATATAGCTTTTCGACGAGGTCATCATCGGCAAGATTATTTACCTTCAGAGTCAATTGTGCACGTTTACCAGACTTTGCATTGTCTATTTCACGATCAATACGGCGATAAATCTGTTCACGCTGAGTTGTTGGGCTAAGCCACAAATGACGGAATGAATAACTGCGGTAAGGAGCTTTAATAAACGAAAATACCTGACGGACTTCAGCTGTAATCTCTGGATGAGCTGTCAAAAGGCTGAAATCAGTATAAATTCGCGCCGTTTTTTCATTGAAATTACCGGTACCGATGTGCGCATATCTGACACGACGGTCACCCTCTTTTCTGGTAATCAGACATAGTTTCGAATGCACTTTGAGATTCATGATCCCAAACGTGACGCGAACGCCGGCGTCGGTCAGTAGCTTCGACCAACGAATATTCGCCTCCTCGTCAAAGCGTGCCTGCAGTTCAACAACGACG
>MDTB01135652.1_pt1 | contig 11642 bp, 9 predicted proteins | sample 811161 | NCBI WGS metagenome assembly MDTB01 (sample SAMN05326650, study PRJNA326480) | marine metagenome | isolation source: seawater | place: Mediterranean Sea | collected 2009
AGAATCTTGGAGCGTCGGAGACGCTGCAAAAAGAAGTTTGGAGCGGGTTCTTTTACCCGGACTGGCTAGGTGGTGGCTAGCGATACAAGTAAGGGCGCCGGCATCTTTGCCATAGCGATCTATCGTCGATTGCAAATCTTTGCTGTTGCCGTCCGCGTGCATACTTTCCCCTTAGGGCCTAGTTGGTTAGGCCAAGTGCGCCGCATCGCGACTGTGGCCGCGACTTGGCAATCCTTGAAGGAACAGGGCGCCTACGCGCCCTGCCCCGCCAAGTTAAGCTCTCATCGAAACGTTTATGCGTTTTCTGATGAGGAAGTGGCTGCTGCCCAGATCACAACACCGAAGGCAATCTTGTTAACAAAGTCAGCAAGGTTGTAAACGATGTTCAGGCCTGCGGCTCCATCAGCGCCAGCACCAAGCACGTAACCGATCGGGTAAATAGCCCAACCAACAGTTACGATGATACGCAAGGCATTGAACGCGCTTTGGCTAGCAGCAGTACCTTCGGAGGCACTGATCTGGCTTGCTTCACCGATGAAGATTTCATAGATGATGTACAACCAGCCTGCCATCCCGATGATGAATGCAGTCCAGTATTCCATGGCACCGACTTCACCAAGGTAGCCGAACACAAGCATGACTATGGAGGCGATCAACAGCTTCCAGAAAAGTGCTGCTCGGACAACTGCGATAGCTGCGAGAATCAAGTAGAACTCTACGATCTGCAGAGGAACGGTTAAGAGCCAGTCCACGTAACGGAATACGGTCGGGCTAGCGTTTGTTTCAATCCAAACTCCACGCATGTAGAAGTAATGAATTGCAGCGATACCGGTCACCATGGCGGCTACGGTCAGGGATGTTTTCCACTTGCCTACAGCACGATCGCGCTCGACGGTGAAAAAGTAAGTCGCGGCAACCATGGCCGCGGAGATGATCCAGAAAGTGACGCCTACGTAATCTTTCGGGTCTAGCATTCCTCTCTCCTATTATTGTTATCAATTGACTAGCACTCCCGCTAGCCATGATCTTCGCGGCTTCTTTAACCCAGCATCACGCTGCTGCGTGGATTTGGGGAAGCCGTCAAAGTCTCATGAGCGTTAGCCAATTACACCTTGCTTAACTTTGTCGACCTAGGGCTCGACAGCGGGTCAATTCTTTTTCAACAGCTTTGGTTCGGCTCGTGACACTTGTAAGGAGGCGCGATCTGACTCAAGTCATGAAACTTGGCTAGCTGTAGTCCGAAAAAAGAGTATGCCGGAAAAAATGAAATAGCCGTGAAAATACGCGCAATGAATTTTTGCGATATTTCCATCGAGTTGGTGAAAATTGCTTAGATAGGCGTTGTTTGTGAATGTATTAACTAGCCTCTAACATGCTGAATTTTATGAATAATACTGTGATTTCTCGAGGAGGTTGCGCCTTCCCTAGGAGGTGCTGGGTCTGCCGATACAATTTCACATTTGCTATATGAAATATGGAGATTTTATTGAGATCGGTGAAATATTCGATTTTGCGCCCAACTCTTGGCACGAATTACCACCATTGGGCTGATAGCGTCCAACTACCCGATACACGAAGATCATCGGGTTGAACGCTAACCAGAAATGTCCGTGGTGATCGTACTTAGAGCGGCAAAGCTTGTTGCTCGCTCCACATCTGGGCTGTACGGTCGATATAAGCAAGTCATTTTGACGAAGAGCTTAAGAAGTTCGGGAGGAACTATGCTGTTAACAACTTTGTCTGCCACCAGCGCTTCAGATGAGATACTTTCGCAGCTCCAACAAGACGGTGCCGTGATAATAGAAAATGTGATTGATCGTGCGAAGATCGCCGCCCTTGTGGCTGAAGTAATGCCATACATCGATGCCACTCCATATGGTCAAGACGATTTTTTTGGCCGACGCACTCGCAGAACCGGCGCACTAGCAGCTCGCTCGCCCACATGCCGCGAATTAATTACTGATGATTTGATATTGAAGTTGGCCAACGACTTTCTTGGTGCGTTCACAAGGAAGATCATTTTGCATTTAACTCAAACGATTCAGATTAGCCCCGGAGCGGGTGCTCAGGCGATACACCGCGACCGCTATGCTTGGGGCGCCTATTTGCCACGAGACATAGAGCCGCAATTCAATACCATCTGGGCGCTCACAGACTTTACGAAAGAAAACGGCGCCACTGCGTGTGTGCCGGGCAGCCAGACCTGGGATTGGCAGCAAAAGCCAACCGAAGAGCAAATGTGCTATGCCGAAATGTCCGCTGGCTCGGTGTTTATCTATAGCGGTAGCGTTTTGCATTGTGGTGGTGAGAATCAGTCTAAGGAGTCGCGGCTCGGACTCAATTTAACTTACTGTTTGGGGTGGCTAAGACAGGAGGAAAACCAGTATCTTTCGTGTCCTCCAGACGTCGCGAAAGACTTTGATCCGGTTCTCCAGGATCTGCTGGGTTATACCCAGGGAGAGTATGCTCTCGGCTACTACAGCGATCCTTACGGATCGGGTGAGGAGAGTGAAGTTATGCCCCCCGAATGGGCGTTGGGTAGAAAGATTGCTAAGCCAGGTTTGGGCTAAGACCCCCTTTGATTTTAGTTGTATCGCCGTTTTGTGCAGTGGGTTCTTGCAGAGTTTGCGAATTTGACTGCGCGAATCGTGCATCGTGGCGATGGACAGATGAAACCGAATTAGCTGAAAAAGGAAGAGAGTAGTGTCGATCAATAAAAAAACGTTTCGCAGTGGACCTTACCAGGATCTTATCGCTCAAGCCGTGCAGGTTGGTGATGTAATCTATCTGTCGGGACAAGTCGGTCACGACGAATCCGGTCAGCCCGCTGAAGGGCTGGTTGCGCAAACGGCTGCAACTTATGAGCACATAAAGAGCGTGTTAGCTGAATTCGGCGCCAGCATGGAAAATATCGTCGATGAGACAGTTTTTGTTACTGATGTATCGGATTACATGGCCAACGTGGCGGAGATTTATGCGCTGCGTGAAGAGGCTTACGGCGAAAAGCCAAATGTAAGCCAAACTGTGGTTCAAGTAGTGGCGTTGGTGGAGCCTGCGTTATCTATCGAAATTAAGTGCGTGGCCCATCTGTAAGAGCAGCGGCGCCCTTTGACCCGTAGCGCCTGCCGTAGTAGAGCTAGCAATGTGACCATACGGGTGGTCATTATAGAAATTGAGGAAGATTCAGGATGAGTGAGCGTTACGAGGTGGTAATAGTCGGGTCAGGTTTCTCTGGTCTGCTGTGTGCGAATTACCTGAAAGAAGCCGGCATAAACAACTTCTGCATTTTAGAGATGGGCGCAAGCCTCGGCGGCGTTTGGAGCCATGGTGGCGTAGGTGGTTATCCCGGCGCTGCATGCGACGTACCGTCCTATACATACTTGCCGTTTCTTGATCGCACCGGCTTTATTCCCTCTAAGAAGTACGTCAGCCAGAACGAAATTGCTGACTACGCTGAGTTGCTTACCGACCACATCGGCGTGCGCGAACACATCCAGTTTTCTCGAAAAGTGACTGGCATTACTTATCTAGAGTCCGGCCTTTGGCAAGTGGATATCTGGGATATGGCCAATGACTGCCCCTGTGAATCGTTGCAGGGCCAGCATGTGGTCAGTGCGAACGGCCCGCTGTCCAGCCCACGCATGCCAGAGCTATCTGGCATGACCGAGTTTCATGGCGACAGCTTCCACACGGCTAAATGGAATTATAACGTAGATTTGCGCGGTAAAAACGTTGGCATCATTGGCACCGGCGCGTCCGCTGCTCAGGTCATCACGTCTATTGCCGATGACGTAAAGAGCCTGACAGTTTTTCAGCGCACACCAACCTGGGCGCTGCCGCGAGACGACGAGCCCACCCCTCCAGAGATCGTCTCGGCGTTCGAAAATGGTGGTTACAGCGAAAGCTTGCGCGAGGTTGATTGGCAATCCGAAGGCCCACGTGAACTCGGACCAGGGTTTTCCTTCGAGATGCTGCACGATCCTGAGCAAAATGCCGCCATTTGTGCGGGCATTGAAGCCATGATCAATGCGCAAGTCGATGACCCAGAACTGGCCAAACTACTGACGCCAGATTACCCCTTTTTCTGCAAGCGCGTGCTGTTCATCGACGACTATTACACCACGTATAACAAGCCTCACGTTAAGTTGGTCAACGACCCTGGCGGCGTTGTGGCGGTGAACGAGGGCGGCGTAGAAATGGCCAGCGGTGATCACCACGAAATGGATGTTCTGATTTACGCCACCGGCTTTGATAGCAACCACATTCCATTTCCTGTCCAAGGCCGGGACGGAGCGACGCTTGCTGAGCTGTTTGGAGCTAATGAGGCGAACAACTTTCAGATGACGCGCCCACAATCGCTCTGGGGTATTCATGTACCGCAAATGCCTAATTTCTACATGATGATTGGCCCGCAAAGCCTTAACCCAGTGACGAATGTGACTTTGCTCTGTGAAGAGCAGGGGCGGTACATCGCCGACTTGGTATCGTCAATGAAGCGTGATCAGAAAACCGAGGTAGAACCGTCAGAGCCTGCCGTAGCGGCCTGGACTGAGCGCTGTAACTCCAGTGCCGACGGTAAAGTGTGGCTGCGCTGCAATAACTGGTACATGAAGAGCACCAAAACTGACCAAGCGGCTGGACGAGAGCGCGCGCTAGGTATGTGGATGGAATCCTATGAAGACTATCTCAGGCACCTTTTGGGCGATGCCAGTGGTGCCCACGATCAGTTGCTGCATTTTCGTTAGCAGTTGACCTACAGAAGGGCTGGCTCACAGCCCTCGCTGCACCCCCGGCGGTATTGCGGCACCCCAGAGCTATTTCGACCGGACGCCCCACCGCGTAAGAAGCGTGAGCTGCGCACCGATACCCCAGTAATTCACCCAACCAGCACCGAAGACGGACTGATGCTGCGTCTGACCCGCCTCAATATAGATCAGATACGCAGGTGAACTGTGGAACGACGACCAAACCGCGAAGCACGATTATCCGGCTGCAGGGGCCAAGATGAAGGAAGTAACCGGCGCAGATTCGGTGCAGGTGCTGACTCATTGCGTGGGCTCACTCACCTTCCTTATGTCAGTGTTGTCGGGTTTGCTGGGCGTACGTTCTATCTGTGTGTCCCGGGTGTCCTGCCACCTTATAGGGGCAACCTGGTGCAGCTAAAGTCGGGCATACTTCTGCCCGGTTTGCTCAGTAAGCTTAGTGTTAACACGATGACCGCCTACACCGATAGCTGCACGGATAGCTGCACCGATAGCCACGCAGGCTGAAACAACCACCGTCTTAACGAGTTTTTCAGACTCTTTCCCTGCCGTTTGGCCACCGCTGTAAGAGTCCGGTCTGTTACCGCATCAGTTTCGTGAACAATCTGCTGTTTAAGCACGCCCGGCTGAACACAGCGACCCACGATGCTCTGCATGAGATGTTTGGCGTGGTCAATGCAGAGACTTTCGAGCACCTAGCGGAGCTGATTCGTCAGCAACAGCTGGTCGACGCCGAGGGGAAAGATGTATACCTGCCCAATGTAGCGAATTTGAATACTCCCATCCTGCTGCTGTCAGGCAAGGGGAACATTACTTGCAAAGCTATTGCCATCAAGACGACGTACGAGTGGTTGTGCAAAGACAACGGTGCATCCTACTGCGACTTGGTGGAGATGCCTGGTTATGGCCACATTGACTGCCTGTTCGGCAAAGACGCTGCTGAAGATGTTTTCCCACACTGGCCGAACCACTTCGAGAAGACCGTCAACGATCGATAGCGTAGCGACAAAATCTATCGGCCAACATTGCGCCGAATACTGGTCAGGCTAGCGTCGGACCAGGCCATCCAATGCCATCCAATGCCGATGGCTAGTTGTCAACGGTGCACAATTTGTGGTGCGCAAAGCCGTTCGAGTTAGACAGGTTTTTTGACCTCACGCACGGCGTCGATCTCTGGCAGATGCAAGCCACCTTTAATAGGTCAGCCCTAAAAGGGCACCTATAAAAATGACTGCAGGAACGCCAAAAGACCGCTGAGTTGGACGGCCCTCGCATTAACCATGAATCGACGTTTATTGCTGGGCTCGCCTCTGTAGGTTACCTTCAAAGACAACTACCGGCGGACCAGAAGGGTCCTCAGCTACATTCGTCAGCTCGCCATCGGCGCGAAGAACAACGAAGGCGTGCAGGTTGTCCGCAGTGCTGTCCGCTAACCTATAGAGATGGTCGCTAAATTCAGCCTCCTCTGCCGATGCATTCTGTAGCGTGATGACGAGGATACCGTTTGAATCGATTGACCAGGCGAATTCCTCAGCAACAATACCGTTTTCAGCGTAAGCACCTGATCCATCAGCATTCAACGCCAACGTATCGCTTGAAGGTTCACCATCCTGCAGGATTTCCCACGAGGAGTTGTCCAGATTGTCACTCGCGGTAAACGACGTCACCAAAGTCAGCGTTGACTCTCGAGGCTCGCCGTTGACCTCGATCGAAACAACCATAACATCCTCGCCAAGGCCACTAATGACCGTTGCCTCCCGGGTTTCTTCAGGAGCGTCGTCGGTCCCGGGGGCGGTGATAAAAATGAGCAAATGCGCGCGCCGGCTTTACTTTTTCTTGGTGTCGGGTTGTGAGGGGCGTCGGCTTGGCTGGCACAGCCTTGGCAATGCTGAGCGCATGCAAGAGTAACTCAGATGGGTTGGCTCAGCAGTCCGATGCAGGCCTCCAAATCACCCCTAAGTACTGTAGATAAAAATCTCGACGGTTGTCTTGGGGCGCTGACGTGATGCCGATCTTGGAAAGCCGATGCATAGTTTGTCACGGTTGTTATGACTCACTTTGCCAACTGAAGTCGTCAGGTACGAAGGCTTAGTGCCCGAGGCGAAAGTGCCCGGGGCGAACACTCACAAGGCCGACAGTGGCACGCGTCTTAGAGCAATCTAGCCGACGCGCCTTGGTATTCATGCGGACTCTGAAATCGAATGTCGACGCAAACGCTTTCACTCTGTGATGAATCTTAACGCCACTGACTCTCCGCGAAGCATGTCTGATCGCGTAAGTGACTCTTTGCAGTATCGCACATGGCGGATGGAGCAACGTAATCCTCGACCACAATCGTGGCAGATTCCGGACAGCGTGCTCTTGGGCTTGGATCGCAAGCAGGTCTTCATGGCCCAGCAGCGGTACGCCGAGCTGAGAACGGTCCAGGCAGGGGTGTTGGACTTGAGCCGTTAAAGTAATCTTTGATCGCCGCAACCGACTTTGATTACAGTCACCGGCCCTACTAACTCATGTCACAGCTATTTAGCCGTGAGAATAACCGGCAGCGTCTTCGGTCCACCTAAACCACCCATGATGGCGGTTTCCGGCTCGGCTAGGGTTATCTTGGCGAAGTTCTTCGCTAACAGCTCAGCTGCTATGCGGCCTTCTAACCGCGCCAAGTGCGCGCCCAAGCAAAAGTGAATGCCATAACCCAAAGCCAAGTGCGGATTGCTTTTGCGATCGATAATAAAGCGCTCAGGTTCATCAAAGACACGCTCATCTCTATTGGCTGACGCGATCAGCGGCAGGATCAGCTGCCCCTTAGTAACCGGTTTGCCGCCGATTTGCGTATCTGCAACAGCCCTGCGCACGGTCGCCGCAAAAGGCGAGTAAAAGCGCAGCGCCTCTTCAACAAAAGTGGCGCTCAATTCTGGCTGCTGAGCAATTTGCTCCAAGGTCTCGGGGTATTCATGAAAGATCTTTGCCGAGGCGCTAATCAAGCCAGTAGTGGTCTCATTGCCAGCGATTAATAGCAGTCGGCAAAAGCTCAGCAGCTCCGCATCGCTAAGGAACCCTTCGTCGGTTTCCGTGGCCACTAGTCTGCCCAACAAATGGTCACGGGGCGTGACCCTGAGCGCAGCAATCTCTTGCAGGAAGTATTTGTTCATGGCGTCCGCTGCCGCCAGGGCTTCTTCACTTGGCGAGCCAAACAGAAATTCGCCAATGTTGCTGAACACCTGGTCAGACCATTGTTTAAATGCCATTAGGTTGCCATCCTGCACGCCAAGCATTTCGGCGATCACCATAACCGGCAACGGTGCACCCAGGGCCGACACCAAATCCACCGGCGTATCTCTTGGCAGGTCCGCAATGAGCTGCTCACAGCGCGCAGTAATGGATTCGGTCTGGCGTTCAATATGCGATGGCTTAAAAGCAACGCTCACCAATTTGCGCAAGCGATTATGCACAGGCGGATCGCTGAACAACATGCTCGGCGCGCTCAGCTCCTCGTCTTCGACCGGGCGCGTTGATACCTCTGAAGAGAAGGTTGCGTTGTCTTTGAGCACTCGCTGCACATCCTCGTGGCGAGCCACCTGCCAGCCATTGTCATCTTCCAACGGCGTGACCGGCGCATTGTCGCGCAGATGTTTGAACCATACATACGGGCTGATTTCAGCTTCAGCTGCGCTCTCGCTCATGACATGTCCTTTAAATTGTGCAGTTGTCCGGCCCGTACTCTAATGGATTACCACAGGTCGTACTTCTGCAGTTCGGCCCGACCAACCACCATGTGATGCACTTCATCAGGTCCGTCGGCAAATCGCAGGTGACGTAAATCGGTGTACATAGTGGCCAGCGGCGTCCACTGAGATATGCCGGTGGCGCCATGCATCTGGATCGCCTGATCGATAATCAAGCACACCTTCTCAGGCACCATGGCTTTCACCGCACTAACGTAAACACGGGCTTCTTTGTTGCCTAGCACATCCATGGCTTTGGCAGCTTGCAGCACGGCCAGGCGCATAGCATTGATTTCAATTCTAGCGCGTGAGATCACCTCAACATTTTTGCCAAGCTTGGCGATAGGCTTGCCAAAGGCCACGCGCGTGCCAGCCCGCTTGACCATCAACTCAAGTGCTTTTTCAGCCTTGCCGATGGAGCGCATGCAGTGATGGATACGGCCGGGACCAAGTCGTACCTGAGAGATTTCAAAGCCGCGGCCTTCCCCGAGCAGCATGTTTTCCTTCGGCACGCGCACATCGCTAAAGCGGATATGCATGTGTCCACGCGGCGCGTGGTCCTCACCAAACACCTGCATGCCTTCCAGCACCTCAACCCCTGGGGTATCCATCGGCACGAGAATTTGTGATTGCTGTTTGCTGGCTGGTGCGTTCGGGCTGGTTTTAACCATCGTGATCATGATTTTGCAGCGTGGATCGCCAGCGCCGCTGATGTAATATTTTTCGCCGTTGATGACCCAGTCATCCCCATCCAGCACCGCTTGAGTGCTGATGTTCTTAGCGTCAGATGAGGGTAGGGCAGGTTCTGTCATGGCATAAGCAGAACGAATCTCGCCGTTGAGCAGCGGCTTCAACCATTGTTCTTTCTGGGCTTGGGTACCCACGCGCTCAAGCACTTCCATATTGCCAGTGTCCGGTGCGCTGCAGTTAAGGGTCTCCGAGGCCAATGGATACTTGCCTAACTCTGCGGCAATGTAGGCATAGTCGAGATTGCTCAGCCCCTCGCCGGTATCAGCATCCGGTAAAAAGAAATTCCACAGACCCGACTCTTTGGCCTTGTCCTTGGCGCCGTCGAGCAGCTCTAGCTGTCGCGGATGCCAGCTCCAGCGATCGGTTTTTTCTTTATTGAGGGCGTAAAACTCCTCGGTAATGGGCTCGACATTGGCTTGGATATGCCGTTGCACCGCATCCATCAACGGTTGTGCTTCGGCGGACATGGCCAGTTCGAACAGGTCGGCGGCTAAATCGGTGGCTTCACTCATATCTTCTCCCTCATATATGTTTTGCGTATTTTGTAACCGTTATGGGCGCGTCGAACAAGATTGCAGCAGCATAGAATATCTGTCTTAAGCCAAGTAATCTCAGTGGCCTAGCAACGCGATTCCTGGGAAAGGAGAACGAAGAGATTGGCCAGCAGCGCTAGGTTGCGCGGTTGCTGAGCAATAGTCGACAGCGATCAGCGAGCAAAGAATCTACAACTAAGAACTAAGAACTAAGAACTAAGAACGAAAGGCGGACCAATAACCAGAACAGGCCAGAACAGGCCGGAACAGGCTAGAACAGGAGAGAGGCAATGAGTTCGAACAATCCAAATAACGTAGTGAAAGTATCCGTTGCTGCCGGGGTGGCTACCATCACCCTAAACCGGCCCGATGCAATGAACGCCATGACCAGCGCGCTGATGAGCGGCGTTAAGGATGCTTTGGACACAGTGGTGGCAGACCCCAGCATCCGTGCTGTGGTGTTAACTGGAGAAGGTCGCGGCTTCTGTGCAGGCGCCGACCTCAAAGAGGTGGCGGGTGCGGGCGACCAATCTGCGGCGCCTGTTGCAACAGAGCAGACTGAACAGTCAGGCCAAAGCAATGGCCGCGTCGGCGATGCTTACAACAGCACCATGCGCGCACTTTATGACTGCCCCGTGCCCACCATTGCTCGAGTTAACGGCGCAGCAGCCGGTGGCGGCTTTGGTTTAGCGCTAGCGTGTGATGTGGTGATTGCCGCCGAAAGCGCGTTTTTTGTTGCAACCTTTGGCCCACGGCTGGGCATCGTTCCCGATATGGGAGCCACCTGGAGCATTCCGCGTCGAGTAGGGCGGGCCAGAGCGCTCGGCATCGCCTTGTTGGGTGAGCGCATCAGCGCCGTCCAAGCGGAAGAATGGGGTTTGATTTGGCAAGCGGTGCCTGATGCTCAGTTAGATGCGGCCACCAACGATGTTGTGGCGCTGCTGAAGGCGTCATCTCCTGGCACAGTAACGCGCATTCGTGAAACTCTGGATGCTGCCGTGGACAATTCCTTTAGCGATCAGTTAGAGCTAGAAATGGACCACCAAGCGGTGCTGATTGCGCGCAACATGCGAGAAGGCGCCAAAGCCTTTGTCGAGAAGCGCGAGCCTGCGTTCTCTAATCAGCGCGATTAGCTGGGCTATTAGCGCGCAAGGCTCTGATGCCCACTTTGACTTAACGCTTGCGAGGCCTCTTTAAAGGCCTCTTGCAGGTTCCAGCGGTGGAAGCCGGTCATCAGTCTTTGCAGGTCCGGCGCGATGGCATAGTTTGCGCCCACAACAGCCTCAGCACTCAACGCCTGCATAGTAAGTCCCGCTTTAACCGCCGCCTCGGCTTGAGTGCTGATGTCGGCAAGATAACGCCGATAGGCATGAACAATGTCTCCGTCAGCCAGGTCGCCGTGACCAGATACGATCAGCGATGGTTGAATCGTGTTAGCAAATGCCGCCAATGTCTCGCGGTAGTTGGCGATCCCACCAGAGCGCGCCCAGGGAATGCTGCCTTGGCCAAAAATCAAATTTGCGGTCCAAGCCACATCTGCATCAGGCACATACACCACACTATCGTTGGGTGACATGCCGGGCCCGAAAAAGTGCATCTGCACCACGCGCCCGCCAAGATCCACCTGCCAGAATTTGTCAAACCCTTGGTCAGGCACGCGCAGTTTCACGCCGTCAAATACCGAAAGATCGTTGTTAACCGTGCGCGCCATGTTGCGCGCGATGCCCTCCACGCTGGACATGTTCATGGCGTCGATGGTGCTTTGATGCGCAACGATGAGGGTGTCCTCGGGGAACACATAGTTGCCAAAGGTATGGTCGCCGAAGGCGTTGGTGTTGAGCAGATAGCGAATGGGCAGGTCGCTGACTGCTCGC
>MDTB01016272.1_pt1 | contig 11641 bp, 6 predicted proteins | sample 811161 | NCBI WGS metagenome assembly MDTB01 (sample SAMN05326650, study PRJNA326480) | marine metagenome | isolation source: seawater | place: Mediterranean Sea | collected 2009
GATTAGATAATCTTGTAATTGTTTCAGGATAAATAATAATTATCTTCTTTTTTTCTAAAGGTATAGGAGTTAAACTGCCATCTTCTGTTCCTTCATATAAATTCAAAGCTACTCTATGTTTTCCATCGGGAACTATAGTTCCTGCTTGTGTAGTTGTACCAGATTGAGTAGTTGTTACTTCTTCAGGTTTAGATTTTCCAATATTATTATGGAATATATCCGACCCTATTACACGTATTCCAAAGGTATCTTTAGTTTCATCAGTTTCTCCACAACCCATCAAATCAATATTTTCCATTTTTTCTGCTCCTAAAAACATTTTACTATGTAACTCATTTAATGTTGATTGATATTTCATTGTAAAACCTAAAATTTGTGGAAAATATGAAAAGTTACTATCCATAACATATTTTACTTTGTCTTTATTATCACTATCAGTACTTAGATTAGGAAATCTGTAATTTTTAATATCACATGAACCTTCACTAGCATTATCAATTAATTTTCTAATATTGAATAAAATAGTATTATCATCTCCTGTTCCTCCTCCATCAAATCCTTCAAAACTTTTAATTAAATATACAAAAATACCTAGAATAATTAATATAAAAACAGCTAGGAAAATTTTGAAATACTTCATTATATTAATATAATAAATTAATTTAAAAAAAATAGTAACACGATTTGTTAAATAGGGCAAACACCACCAGGTGATATTTGTTTTATTAATGCGCATTCAGCGGTAATACATTCTGCTTGTTTTTTATATCTTGCTCTTATATCATCGACTGCATTAATATAATGTATATTACTACTATCACTACATTCTTGATTTTGAACCGGTGCTGTTATTCTATGATTGTTTTTATCAATATAAAATACATCTTTAAGTAAAGTATCAGGGTGTTGATTTAATTCTATACAATTTCTTGGAGCATTTCTATCTATAGGTGAAATTTTTTCTCCTTTTTCACATTTTTTATGTGTTAAACAAGGATTTCTATGGTCATCTTCATCTTGATATGTTTCATCTCCGTCTGCGTCCTTAATAGTCATTCTGGCAATTCTATAATCTGGTGTATAATTTACACTACATTGACCTTTTTGTAATATAGGTTGGTCAATACATTTTTCTCTTCTATGAAGACCATTTTCATCGGGAGGACCTATATAAGTATTTAATGGACATTCCTGACAAGATACCTTTGAATCTAAACCAGTAGGATCTCCAGGATATTTATAACCTAGATTACACTCAGGTTGAGACAAACATGCTATATTTCTATGAGTTTCGTCACTCATGTAACTATATTTACCGCAATCAATACAGTCTAACATTCTATTTTTGGGAATATTATGTTTCATTCTAAGTGAAATATTGAATGTTGCTGACATAGCAGTATCAGTTACTTCTATATCAATAACAAATGTTGATGTATTTAATTCAGATTTATTTACAGTTATACTTTCATGATTGTGTTCAAGCAATATTTGATTACCTACTACTGAATAATTAAATATTGATACATCTATCTGACTATCTTCATTAATATATTTTATTACACCGCTTGTATCAGTTTCAGTATGAAAGAACACATCGAATGATGTTCCTGTAAGCGTTGTTAAATGATTTTCTGGAACTCCGCCTTTTCTTAAAATAAATTTAACATTACTTGAATTACTTCCATCAAAAACAAGTTCGTGAATATTTGCTAATATAAAGTCATTTAATGTTAAGTTAACTATTTTTCCTTTATCACATGTTGGTTGTAAAACACATGCTGTCATATTTGGAACATTTGAATAATGATTATCATCACAACTTAAACAATTTCTATCTCGTGTATAAACATTATATTTTTCTTCACCTTTTTGTATTTCTACTTCTGGATAATCGTCACTTACTCTTTCTTCTTCATAGGTTCCCTCTTTACAATCTGTAGAATCACTACAATCTCTATTTATTGTATACATATTAGATGTTTTTACTTTATGGTCATTATAGTTAGAAATATATTGGTTTTTATTACATTTTGTCAAATCTGAGCATGAATATTGATTAAATCTAACTGGAGTATTTGAGTATACTTCTGGTGTAGGAGTTGGGTTGAATTCATTACAATGGTCTGAACCAACATTTTCTTTTAAATATTTATTTCTTTTTATTGCTTTGTCGACATTTTGTAAATAATTATATTGATTATTTTCGGTGGCAGTCGAATCTAAATCAGTTAAAAATTGTTTATTATCGCATTTTTCTAAATCAACACACTCCCTATTTGAAGATATATTAATAGAATCCCTGTATACTGATGACGCGAATTCCAATTTTCTACGCTGTGAAGCACTTAAATATGATAAATTAATTGGATTTGTAGGTCCTGAAACATATTGTGACGAAGCGCAGTCTGCTTTATCGGAACATTGTGTTGCGCCTTCATTACTATATTTTCCAAATTCACAATTTCTACAAACACCATTGCTATTTAAATATGTGCCAGCTGGGCATTTGCTACATATTAAATTTTTATCTGAATCAACTGTTATATATTCATTGTCTTCACAGTCTATTTTAGGAGAACAAAATCTATATTGATAATCAATTTCTTCATCACAAATATTGTCTCCATTACTATCATTAATTGAACAATTTTCTGATTGAGCACAACCTGGACTACTATCAGTTCCCCAATCTAATTTTCTAACACAATGGGGTGGGTTTCCATCAGAAACCCAATGACATTGATCGTTATTACTACACATATTTTTGTTTAAATTTTTACAAATGTTTTTACAATCATCTGATATCTTACATTTTTTATCATTACCTGTTCCGAAAATTGCATTAGTATTAGGGTTACCAGTATAATTTTCTATATAGTCAATTATTTTAGATGCGGTTACTTTTTGTTCATTATCTGTATCTACACTATCTCCTGGAGAATAACTTGGTAAAAGTGACTTAGAATGATTGTAAAGACGTTGTATTTCACTACATGCAAAATGTTTTAATCTAGTGGTGTCACGTAAGTTTGTATGTGTATAGTAATTAACACTGTTATTCTGACTGTCACCAGCACCACCAGTAGAAGATAACATAAATTTATTATTATCTGCTTCCATTAAAAAACAGTTGTCATTTCTAACACTATCTGTTATATTGTTAGTTGATCCAGATTCTGTTTTATATGAACAAATTTGATTATCATTAAAACATTGTTCCATATCTCCCCAATTATATGTTTGTATTAATTTAAAAGAATGACTATTAGTACAATCGCCATCACTATTAGTTTGTGTATAACTATAAGGAATATTTGATGCTTTCTCGTTAACATTCATTAAACTATTACAATAATCACCCCAATCTGAAGTAACATAACTACACATTTCTTGTGAATTACATTGGTCTTCATTCCCATATTGCCCACAATTAAAAGTTACTTCATAATTTGAGTCTTTTTCAAAGCATTTGTTTGATAAAGAATTCCACACACAAATATTGTTGTCACAATCTCCTTCTTCTTTACCTTCACAACTTGAAGTTAGATTTGTTAAATATGAACAACCATCTATATTATTACAATCGCCTTCTACTGTTGTATCAGAACATTTAGTTTTGTTAAAACATTTAATTGATGATATTTTACTTTTAATATTACATTTATCTTGGGTACAATTATCTATTTCTGTATTATAACAATCTTCATTAATAGGTGGAGGTGTCGTCTGGAAATTTTCTTTTGTATTTGTATTCCTTCTATAAATATAAAAAATCAAAATAATAATAATAATCAATATTATTAGTAAATTTGGAATCATACTATTATAATATAATTTGAAAATAAATTAAAATAATAAATTAATTAACTATTATCTGCTACACATTTTGGAACTACAAATGAATTATGATTACACATTAAATCATTTATACAGGCATCTCCTGTTTTTGAAGGACAATTGTCTACACTTACATTACAAATTTGTTTACAGTGTTGATTTCGTTTTTCATCTCTAAGATAGTTTCCTTCATTGGTTCCACATTGACGTGGATAACAAAACCCTCCAGAAATATAACAAATATCAGAATTTTGGTTACATTCGTCTTCATCGAAAAAACTACATTTAAATCTACATGTATCCCCCGTTAATTGACAATATTCTGTGTTATTACAATTATTACTATCTAAAGCTTCACACTCAACCTTTAAACGATAATCGGTTATAGCATTTTCACAGTTATCACTTTCACAATCTTTCCCTTCACTTATATCTAATTCACGTCTACATTTACTTGAACAACTTTCTAAAGTGTGATCCTGAAATTTACAATTTGTGTCTACATGACACAACGCTAAATTATCAACATTACTATCAATAAAGTCATCTAGAGTTGGATAGTTTCCAAATGATATTTCACCACCAGAAAAACATTTATCCGTGTAAATTTCACAGTGTGATTTATCATCTGATTGAGGCAACATATTCCCTGTATCATGGTTTTTTCCTTTAAAATTTTTAAAACATTTTCCTAGCACTCCATTATGAACTTCTTTAAATGTTTTAAAAGTATCTACTTTGGAATATTCAACGTAAAAATCATCTTCATTTTCCATAAAATCTAAACAACATTTTTCACTCAACTGATTTTCTTCCTGTGAGTTTAATTTAGATTGAACATCTTGATAATCGCATGTTTCTGAACCTCCTGAGAAGAATTCTGTTCTAAAATTTTCCTTTATTGAATCGTTTTCAACTAAAATATAGTATGAAGTTAATAAAATTACAATTAGTAAAACTATTCCAATTACAAGTTTTATCATATATAAATAAAGCGGAAAAAAAATGATTTTAAATATATTAATTATTTATTTATATATCACAGAATGAACTACTATCTACTTCTACATATCTCTGGAAAGGGTCATTTCTGACAGGTCTTATGTAAGCCTTGTTATCAATATTTAAAACTGCGTAACCTGGAATATTAAATGGTGAAACAATATAGAATGGATACATAATTGATGTATCAAGTGTAGGTATTAAATGTTCACTATTAAAATTACCACTTAATTTAATGTATTTATTATACATTTCATTGTTTTTTATCTTATTAATATAGAAAAACTGACGCATATCTCTAGAAGTACAATCGATTAATTCATAATCATTTTTACTATTACTTTGTAAACAAATGCCATTTAATGTTAAATAGTAAATTGTTGGTTCATATTCATCTTCATTATAACTCTCAGTTATACCATACTGTGATAAATTTCCACTATTTGTATTCTTTACAAGTGTAAATTCGGTATTAGTTGCAATATTTTTCAATATTTTACCACCAGTATATCTATTTTGAATCATTTTAATTTCTCTTATACTATCGGTAAACGCCTGTAATTTCTTTTTCATTTTTAAATTTTTAAGATTAAAACTATTTAAATCATCGTATGATTTATATTCTTTAATTAACAAACTCTCTATTTTCTTTTTTTGATTTTTATATGTATCATTTAATTCCTTATATTTACTTAGAATATTTGAATACTTATCAGGAATACTCAATAATTGTCCTCTGGCAGTTTTAGCCTTATCTAAAAGAGCAATATTTTTTAATATAGACTCATTTAGTTCACTTTCATTGTATGCCTTTTTGTATTCTTGATCGATTTTATTTATAAATTCTGGTTCTTTCATTAGTCTTTTGGCTAATTCTGAATCGTTTATTTTTCCATAATATGATGGTGCCGCTTGAAAAGTCTCAACATTATTAGATTCTATACCATTACTATAAATAACTTTTAAAAATATAATCGTAATAGCGATTACAAGTAAAATACAAATTGTTTGGTTAAAGAACTCTGTCATTATAATTATGTTCTATTTTTTTTTAACAAATAGAAAACAAAAAAGTTTAATTAGAAGTTAATAAATTCTTAAATTTAGGAATCATATTTGATACCTTTTCTTCTATTCCAGTTAATTCAACCGCATTTTCTAAGTGAGATTGATGGATATTATCAATTAAATCTTCAACTCGTTGAAGCGACGAAGAAATATCACGGCAATAACCATTTTCATAATCATTTACTATTCGTGAATTTGTGTCACTTGCACTCCATAAACAATTATCGTAAAGGTTACACATCCCTTTATGTTTAAAATTTTGACATTTGGCATTTAAATCTAAACAAAGTTTATTTTCGTCACTCCAATAAAAATCGGAGTGACAGTCTTCCTTATTTTTTATTAATTCAGCTTCTACATTTATTGCATTTTTAGGCACACACATGCCAATTTTAGAATATTTTGAATTATGGTCATTCGGTATGTATTTTTGATATTCTATATATTGACATTTGCGTTCGCCTAAATCAGTTTTTAATCCTTCACAAAGTATTTTTTGATTTTTTGAACCTTTAACGTATGCCATATCTTCTTCCTCTTTATTTGTTTGTGAACTAGAACCGTCTTCTACCATTTCATTGCTAGAATCAAAAAGGTGACATGCTAATTTTTCCTCACGATGTTTATTATAAGTTTCCGGATCTTTTGTTGAATAAAAAAATCCAGGTTTTTGTAATATATAACAACCTTTACTTTCGGAAAAGTTTTTATCAATATTAGAAAGTTCAAGACAGAAATTATTTGGACGTTCAGATTCGTTTTTGGCCATACAAACACCATATTTTTTAGAATCTTCATCTGTAATTTCATGAAATTCACATTTTGATTTTTGTGATTCGCAAATTTTTTTCATTTCATCTAAATCATTATGATAAATAAGGTGACATTTTTCACCTGTTAAATCAGATTTTTCTGAATATTCATTATCACTATTTATTGAGGTATTTAAATATTCAGAATCAGAGGTATTTGAATTAACGCATCTCTGTGTTAAATTTTCAAACTTACATGGGTCGGTTGTTCCATCATCTTTTTCATATTCGGTATTTTCACACATAATTTTACCATACCCATTCATAATTTCACAATGCTTAGTTATAAATTTATTATTAGAATTATTTATACACAAATTACTCATGCTTGCTGGAACAGATGAATCAATCGCGCACTTATATTTATCTTCTAAATTGCTAGGTAGAGTAGGTGAATTTTCATCGGTATTTGATTGATATGGAACACTAGGACAAGTATCCGCGGTATATAAAGGACACGCTAGTCCTCCTACTGATGATGGGTAAATAGTAAAATAAATATTAAAAAGAATATTTTTAACTAATTTTTTTACTATTAATTCTTTTCTAATAATTGTAAATGAATCTATATTTGTTGTTATGGTTTTTGTGTAAAGATTTTCTAATATTTTGTTAATTTTACTAAAATTTAACTTATTTTCAATATCTGTATCATTGTTAATTAAATCCATATCTATAATATCTTCTATTTTTGGAGTGCCTTTTGTTAACCCGGAAACTTCATTTTCAAAGTATTGGATTAATATTATAAACATTTTACATTTTTCACTTTTATTTGTTTTACTACATGTTACACTATTAGATATGTTTCTTAAATTTGTATAAACAATATTATATATTGATTGACTTATAACTTCTTTAGTAATTTTTTTGTCTTCATCTTGTTCATATAAATTAAATACTTCATTCGATATGCTATCAAATAAAGAGAATATATTTGAATATTGATTTGAATTAGAATTAATAAAATCTATGTGGTTTGATATTAATTTATTTGGATACTTATAAACTGTAAAATTTTCTTTATTTTTATAGTGAGGAACTATTAATATAAAAATAAATAAAATTACAATTAAAACACCTATTAATAGTTTGTTATTCATATAATAAATAAAATATATTAATTTGGAATATAAAAATTATTTTCTGGATTATAAGCTTTATTTTCATAGTATTTTTTCAAGAATATGTTGTTTAAATTATTTTTATTATAAACTCTTGCTGGTAATTCATTACTTAAACTATTATTAGATATGCTTGATGCCTCAGTTGGTTGTGATACATTTTGTTTTTTACCTCTATTTAAATAACTCCCGGATGCCGATACTTCTACACTGATAGTTAAAATTAATACGATTAAAGCTGTTATTGCTAGTCCTAAATATAGTTCTTTCATATACAAATAAATGATAAAATAAAATTGATTAATTATTTAAAGTTTTAACTTAATTAATTCCTAACTAACAAATAAATTATGGCGAATCAAGGAGTCCAAAAATTAGACCATAGAACTCACATCCTTAAACTACCGGATACATATATAGGTTCTGTTGAAAAAACAAGTGAAGATGCATGGGTTTTTAATGTAGAAAGTGGTAAAATTCAAAAACGTCTTACAAATTTTATTCCTGGTGAATATAAGATTTTTGACGAAATAATAGTAAATGCATTTGACCAGTATGTTAGAACAAATCAACCGGGAGTATCAGTTGAGTATCCAGTAAAAAATATTTGGATTACAGTTAATCCTGACACTGGAGAAATTCAGGTTAAAAATGATGGTGTTGGTATCAAAGTGGAAATACATGAAAAGGAAAAGGTATGGATTCCAGAACTTATTTTTGGACATCTTTTAACATCTTCAAATTACGATAAAAATAAAATCAAACATGTAGGTGGTAAAAATGGTTATGGTGCCAAGTTAACAAATATTTATTCAAAAGACTTTTACCTTGAAACTGTAGACGCTATTAATGGTAAAAAATATAGACAGCAATGGACAGATAATATGTCTGTAAAGGGTAAGCCTAGTATAACTAAAAACTCAACAAAACCATATACTCTTGTTAAATATACTCCAGATTATCAGCGGTTTGGTTTAGAAAGTCTTGAAAATAGCATGTTTGAAATTATGCATCGCAGAGCATATGATCTTGCCGCGTGTACTGGTAACAAAATTGGTGTTTATTTTAATGGGCAAAAGTTAGCGTGTAAAACATTTGAAAATTATGTTGACCTATTCTTGGAAGGGGAAAAATCGGAACGGGTATATGAAAAGGTAAATGATAGGTGGGAAGTTGTTGTTGGAATTAATCCATTTCAGCAGTTTGAACAGGTGTCGTTTGTAAATGGAATTTTTACAAACAAAGGTGGGAAACATGTAGATTATATTCTTAATCAAGTGTCAAAGAAATTGGCCGAGTGGATTACTAAAAAGAAGAAAATCAATGTTAAACCAGTATACATTAAAGATAATATAGTTATATTTGTAAACGCCCTTATTGATAATCCATCATTTAATAGTCAAACTAAGGAGTGTCTAACTACTGCTCGCGAAAAGTTTGGTTCAAAATGCGATATTTCTGACAAGTTTATTACTGCATTATCTAAGACAGGTATTGTGGAAAAGGTAATTGAACTAGCATCCTTAAAAGAAAACAAGCAATTGAAAAAAAATGATGGTAAAAAGAGTAATCGTGTTAGAGACCTCCCTAAGTTGGAAGACGCCAATTTTGCTGGTCATAAAACAAAAGCTCGTGAGTGCACACTCATTTTAACGGAGGGAGATTCAGCAAAGGCAACTGCTATGGCAGGATTAGCCATTGTTGGAAGAGACCGCTATGGTGTTTTCCCTTTGAAAGGTAAACCTCCTAATGTGAAAGACGCCACTAATCAAAAAAAGTTGAACGATAATTCGGAACTTAACTCGATTAAGAAGGCAATGGGTCTTCAAGCTGGAAAAGAGTATACTTCAGTAGACGATCTACGATATGGTAAAATTATGATTCTATCTGATCAGGATGAGGATGGAACACATATTAAGGGGTTGGTATTTAATATGTTTCATTCACTTTGGCCAACGCTATATAAAAATAGTGGATTCCTTAATTCAATGTTGACACCAGTTATTAAAGCAAAGAAAGGTTCACAAAAACTTCAGTTTTATTCTGTGAAAGACTATGAAAAATGGAAGGAAACTGCTACTGGTAATTGGCACATCAAATACTATAAAGGTTTGGGCACCTCTACCCCACAAGAGGCACGAGAATACTTTAAAGAGTTGAAAATAGTAAACTATGGAACTTCAGATGATTGTGATGAAATTTCAATTAACTTGGCATTTGGAAAGGAAAAGCATTCTGCTGGTCTTAGAAAGGATTGGTTGAAAGATTATAATAGGGACAATACTCTAGATTATTCTTCAAAGAACGTTTCTATGGAAGATTTCGTAAACCGTGATTTGATTCACTTCTCAAATTCCGATAATATTCGGTCTATTCCTTCTGTTATTGACGGACTGAAACCGTCTCAGCGGAAAATTATATATTGTTGCTTTAAGAAAAATCTAAAATCTGAAATTAGGGTTGCCCAATTGGCAGGTTATGTTAGTGAAAATGGCGCTTATCATCACGGTGAAGCAAGTCTCCAGGGCGCTATAGTTAATATGGCACAAGACTTTGTAGGTTCTAACAACATCAATCTTCTTCAACCTATTGGACAATTTGGCACTCGTCTTCAAGGTGGAAAGGATGCAGCACAGTCAAGGTATATTCATACTCTCTTGTCAGACATTACAGACAAGATTTTCGATAAGAGAGATAATCCACTACTTGAATATAATGATGATGATGGTGTTCTTGTAGAACCGTTGTTCTATGTGCCATCTCTACCAATGTTGCTTGTAAATGGTTCAAGTGGAATCGGCACTGGATGGAGCACTGAAATTCCTTCATATAAACCGACTGATTTGATTAGTAATATTAAATTGGCGCTTCAAGGTAAAGATATGACTCCAATGACACCTTATTATAGAGGGTTCAAGGGAACAATTACAGAAGAAGCCGAAAATGGTGATTCATTTAAGACAACCGGTATCTATCAAGAGCAAGGTCAAAAACTGATCATTACTGAGTTGCCAATTGGAACATGGACTAGTCAGTATAAAGAACATTTGGAGAAACTTCAGAACGATGATTTTATTCGTTACTACAATTCATATTGCACAGATGTAGATGTTAACTTTGAAGTATTTTGGGGTGAAAAACTTAAGAAAATGTATTATTCTAACCGTGAAAAGTTTGAATCAAAGATGAAACTTACTAGTATTATTAGTTGTAGAAATCTTGTAGCATTTAATTCAGAAAACAAGTTGACTAAGTATAAAAACATACTAGCAATGCTTAGTGAATATGTAGAGACACGGAGAAAACTCTATTTTGATAGGAAAACATATATCATAGATGAACTTAATAAGGATATTAATTTAATTAAGACACGTGTCAGATTTATTGAAGACTTTATTGAGAATAGAATCGTTATAATTAAAAAGCGAAAAGTAGAAATTGAGGAACAGCTCGTTGAACGAAAATACCCTAAGATAGAAGATTCATTTGACTATCTACTTAAGATGCCTATTTATTCACTCTCTATGGATAAGATTGATGAATTAACCAAAAAGATAGAAAATCTAGAGGAAGAACTCAACACAATTGAAAGTAAATCCGATACACAACTTTGGGAAGAAGATATAGATGTAATTGAAAATGGACTTAAAAAGGTGGTAGGTTCAGGAGCAAAGGATAAAGTAAAGTTTCAAATTAAAAAGAAGTAAATAAATAAAATTTATTAATTAATTTATGTTATTTAAAATTATTTTTTATACTAATCTTAATGAATACTTATCATAACCAAAATCAAAA
>MDTB01128332.1_pt1 | contig 11641 bp, 10 predicted proteins | sample 811161 | NCBI WGS metagenome assembly MDTB01 (sample SAMN05326650, study PRJNA326480) | marine metagenome | isolation source: seawater | place: Mediterranean Sea | collected 2009
AATATTATGATATTAATTCGGATTACTATGAAAAATCAACGAACACATTTGGTATTGATTGGCCATGGGGAAATCATACAAACAGTTTAACATGGCGTTGGCTTATCAGCCCTCAATTAGTAGCACGAACATTTTTTGCTACAAGTAGATATCGTTTTCATTTTGATATGAACTCTAAATATGAAGGAACATGGTCTGTAGGAAATGAATCGGGGAACTATCTAGATCAATGGAGTTTTGATTTTTATGATTATGTTGATGATCAAACCTTGGAAACTGAAATTTCCTGGCACGGGATTGAAAATCATCAAATTATGGGAGGACTTCAATTAAAACAGGTGGATTATGATTTAGGGATGGAGTTTGAATATAAGAATCTTGATACAACATTTTACGCAAAACCATTAGAAATGAAGCAGCAAACCATTGAAACTTCATTGTTTATTCAGGATAAATGGGATTTAGCAAGTAATATTACCTTACAGGTTGGTGGGAGAATAATGAAATATTCTCTGCATGATAAAATCTACTTTGACCCTAGGTTTGGACTTAAATATTTATTACAACAGGATTTATCATTGAAATTTTCTGTAGGAAGATTTCATCAATTTCTTACAATTGCAAACCCTGAAGATGAGACGCTGCGTCTCATTGACTATTGGTTAGGAATCCCTGCTGATCGAGCTGCACCGTGGGCGGATCATACTATTGTAGGACTAGAGTACTTATCTGGGAACAACTGGCTTTTTCGTGCTGAAACATATTATAAACACTTTGAGAATCTGATTACCTTGAATCAGGGCGAACAAGTTACAGAAGGTAATGACCAAGTTAGTACAACCCCTTTCAATGAATTCTTTGATACCAGAGCTTTTGCTTATGGTTTAGAACTATTATTTAAGAAGACTGCAGGTAAATCACGCGGTTGGATTGGGTATACTTATGCAAAGACGATGAAGCATATTCAAAAACATGGCTGGTATTATCCTAAATATGACCGAACGCATACTGTGAATATGGTTGGTGATATTACCATGCCTTTTTTTAAAAATTTACACTTCAATTATGCCGTACAAGCATCAAGTGGACAACCATTTACCCCACCCATTGGACGATATAATCATTTTGAGGTATATCATGATCCTTTAGAATCAGATTTGTACCAGAATGAACAATTTTTAGTAGGAGAAAAAAATGCTGATCGCCTTCCGATTTATTTTCGTTTAGATTTAGGCCTTAAACAGAAAAAATCACTTTTTGGAGTTCCTTATGAACGATATCTTCAATTAATTAATGTGACAAATCACGTAAACCCACTTTCATATCAATACAGGGCGAAAGAAAATCGATTAACAGGTGAAACGTTGGGATTAGAACGAGCTGCAGTACCAATGTTTCCATTCTTTTTTACTGTAGGTTATAGGATAGAACTCTAATGAGATATATATATATCATTTGCATATTGTTCTTTTCATGTTCTATTGTTCCACCTGATTTGGAATGGGAAGATGTTACTTCCAATCATGAATCAACATTGAATATCATTGGTCTTATATCAACGGATTCTCTTCGAACAAGTTTTGTGAAAGTGCAGCGCACATTAGATATGAATGAAGCAAGTGACTCCTTAATTAGAGATACAATAGGTTCAAGTATTTATATTTTTTATACTTCTCGTTTTATTGTTCGAAATGCAGAAGTGGTAGTAAGCAATGGTGTTAACGATTATATTTTTGAATATACAGATTTTAGTTATGATGTTGATAAGGATAAAGTTTTTCAAGAGGTATATGTATATAATGGAGATGACCTAAACCCTCAGCCAGGTGAAATATGGACTTTAAATGTTTTAGTGCCAGATGGGCTCGAAGCAACTGGGCAAACAACAATACCTCCGATTCCTAAAATATTTACTGAAAATTTGCCTGACACCTTTCAAATTTTTCGTGAAATGGAAATGAGGTGGTTACCAATGAATGATAATCATCAATTAATAAATTCAGATTATCTAGGTGAATATGGATATGATGACTATTTTGATGGGAGTAGTTATATATGTGGTATTAATCAAGAATATATTATCTCGCCAGAAGAAAGTTCAGCAACTTTTAGAAGAGAATGGTGCGACTCAGAGTTCAATGAACCATCATGGAATGAAGAAATATTATTATTTAGCTTAATGAGTATGGATAATAATTATTATGATTACTTTATTCGATATCGTGATGCGGAATTTACAAGTTCCTTTGGGTCAGGTGGTTCTGGTCGAAATTTTGGTATTAATGGTGGAATTGGTGTATTTGGATCTATAGCAATTGATCGTCACTCCATGATTATGATCCCATAAATTTCTAAAATGAATAATAATGTAATTTTTTTAATACTAACCTAAACTCTACACCTAAATGAAACTTATATCTTGGAATGTAAACGGCGTAAGAGCCGTAGTTAAAAAAGGGTTTTTGGATTGGCTTGAACAAGAAAAACCTGAAATCGTTTGTTTGCAAGAGACCAAGGCGCACGTCGAGCAATTGACTTCAGAAATTCTTACTGATCATGGGTATCATACATATTGGCATTCTGGAGTAAAAAGAGGGTATAGTGGGGTGGCTACTTTTTGTAAGGATGAACCATTATATGTGCAAGAAGGGCTGGGTATCGAACGTTATGACAACGAAGGACGAGTTCTTATAACAGAGCATGAAAATTTTCTTTTATATAATATTTATTTTCCTAATGGTCAAAAAGACGAAACAAGATTAAAATATAAATTAGATTTTTATGATGACCTTTTACCTATTATTAATGAACAGGTTGATTCAGGAAATAATGTTATTGTTACGGGGGATTGGAATACAGCACATCATCCTATTGATTTAGCACGGCCAAAAGATAATATTAAGACATCTGGATTTATGCCTATTGAAAGAGAAAAACTAGATGTATATGTTGAAAATGGATGGGTAGATACATTTCGATTATTTCATAAAGAAGGAGATAGATATTCTTGGTGGACTTATCGATTCGGTGCTAGAAATCGTAATGTTGGTTGGCGTATAGATTATTTCTTTGTTAATGAACAGTTTGTTGAAAATGTAATAGATGCTGATATTTATCATAAAGTTATGGGTTCGGATCACTGTCCAGTATCAATTGAATTAGATATTTAAGTATTATTATATAATGATCTTATCCAAAATGCTGCATTAAATTATATCGGATACCTTATGAAAAAAAAATATCAGACAAGTATGATCAAATTATATATTTTTTCTCTATCAATAATCTTCGCACAAAATGGAATATTAAATGTGGGATTTGATATTGATGACACTGTTCTTTTTTCTAGAGATGTTTTTTTATCCTTACCAGATGATAAGCAAGACCCAATTGATTTTTCTTGGATAAATTCGCACGATAGTGATTATTCTATCTATATTGAACCAGTAGTTGAATTAATCGATTATTTTTTATCAAATGGGCATAATGTTTTTTTTATTACTGCACGACCAGGGCCAAATGGAAGGATATTAGCTGAATTCTTAACTGCAGGACTTGGGTTTCCAGTAGTAGTAAATAAAAATTTATTCTTTTCACCAAAACAAACGATTAATGGTAAGCGATTTACTACAAAACACAGATTAATGAAGCGGTTAAAGATTGATTTATTTTATGGTGATTCAGATACTGATATGATAGCAGCTCTTAAAGCAGGTGTCCATCCAGTAAGAGTTATTCGGAATGAAGCATCTATTATTGAATACGGGTCCAATTATTTTGGAAATACATTAAAAGGAGATAGCCCTGAAGCACCATTTTCAAATAATGAATTAAAAATATTTTATAAGAGTAAAATTGGTGTTTTTGGTGAATCTATTTATCCAATCATTTGGAAAGGGCCAAATTGAGAATCATTTATTTATTAATTATTTGTGTTTGCCCTTTTTTACTTTTTGCCTCTGAATTGGAATGGCAAGCAGAGTTTCGATACCGTTTAATGCAAGATCGAAGTACATCTAATTCTGAAAATACTATTAGCGAGTTTTCTACATACTCACAAATGAGAAGTAGAATATTTTTCAAATTAGTAAATGGTCCAGTATCTATTAATATGCAATTACAAGATTCAAGGATCCTTGGCAATTCAATTAATAGCCCAGGTGTAACTAGTGAAGATCAAACAAAAGCTACGTTTCATCAAGTATATTTGAATACTCACAACATCCTTAAGCGTAATTGGTCTATGCAAATAGGAAGATTTCAATTGCCGCTTGGTCAACAGAGGCTATTTTCAAAAAATAACTGGAATAATATTGGTCGTAGTTTTGAAGGTTTTTTAACATATAGAAAATCGCAGAAAACAAATCTAAGACTCTTTTATTTAATTAATAATGAAAGTTACGATAGACTTGATAATGATCTGTATGATCAAACTATTAATGGATTTTATTTTGATTTTAATTTACAACAGATACCGCCATTTATAGGTTCAAATATAGAGGTATATGGTTTTCGAACAGGATTAGCAGAAGATCGAGATGGTTTGCTTGTACAAAATTATCATCGTACTACCTACGGCTCTAGAATATATACAACGTTTCTATTCTTCACATTTGAAGCTGAAGCAGCATTGCAGACTGGACGTATAACAGGTGGTCAGGTTGATGCATTCCTATCAGCAGTAAATTTTGGTGTTAAATTAGATTTTTTACCATTTATTAATTTCATATCTATTGGTAATGAATTCATATCAGGGGATGATGAATCCACTAGAAGTATTGAAGGTTTTGCGAAGCCGTTTGGAGCTAGACATAAATGGCATGGATACTATGATTATAGTGCACATAAAAGTTTTAAAGATAATTATCATGTTGGATTAAAGGAATGGAATGTGAAATCTAAATTATCAGGTCTAATGGGCATGAATCTAAATGTGAATTATCATAATTTTTCTGATGCTGTAAACGGAAGTAAATTTGGAGATGAATTAAATTTTATCTTATCTAGAAAATTACTTTTTGGCGGCGAATGGTCACTTGGTTATGTTTTGTATTGGGATGGCAGTGATAACCCATTAGATTTTTCTTACTTGATGATTTCTTTTATTTTGTAAGACTATTTAGATCATCTCTAATCAAAACTAATATGGCAGACTGATGAAGAATAAGATAATCTTGTTCTTCTACCTTTATTTCAATACTAGCCTTACTTAGAAATAACGCATAATCACCAACTTCAGCTTGTGTAGGTATATACTTCACTTCACCATTATTATTTGTTTTCCAGGGTTCTTCTGAAATTTCGTCTGGATTACCAACAGGTATCCCTGGGCCAACTTCTACTATAATTCCACCACGCACATCTTGTTTTTCAACAACATTTGGAGGTAAGTATAGGCCAGCAGCAGATTTTTTTTCTCCAGTGTCGGGTTGGATTAATACCCTATCACCTACAATGATGATCTGTTTTTGCTTATGTCTCATGTGTTCAATTTTAAAAAACTAATTATCAATATTCAAACCCTCTTTGTTTTTCAATCTAGTATACATTAAAATTGTATTATGAAAATAAAAGTTCATTTAGCTACTACACAACTTGAATTAAAGCATGTAAGGGCAATACGTGAAAAAGTGTTTATTGTGGAGCAAAATGTACCTGAAGATGTGGAAATAGATGAGTATGAAGATAGTTCAAATCATATAATTGCATTATTAGATGAAAAGTATTTAGGTACGGCAAGGTGGCGTACAACTGAAAATGGAGTAAAACTGGAACGTTTTGCAGTATTAAAAGAAAAACGAGGCTTAGGAATAGGAAAAAAACTAGTTGAATTCATTTTAGAGAAAATTAAAAGTGAACCATTTGTATATTTGCATGCTCAAGATCATGTTATATCATTTTATAAGCAATTTGGTTTTACCCCTACAGGCGATCATTTTTATGAGGGTGGAATAAGCCATCAAAAAATGATTTGGAAACAAGAATAGCGGTATAATAATAATTCACTTATATTTACTTTACTTAAAAATATATTATAAATAATCAATTATAAATCATGAAGAATTCTATTTATAAACGCTTAATTAAATTAGTATTTAATTATTGGCCTTTTCTTGCATTATCAACAGTAGCTGCTTTTTTCTATGTAGCATTAAATGGTATTTCTGTATGGCTAACAGCCTCTTTAATAAATAATATTTTATCTGATTTTGATAAACTTATTATGGAGCAATCTAAACTATCATCATCTACAATATTAACTCTTAATGAAAAAATTAAATATCTTACCAATGAGTTAATTCTTAGAGACACTGCAAAAGAAACATTACAAATGCTATGTTACAGTATTTTAACTATTTTTGTTCTAAAAAATGTTTTTCTTTATTTAAAAAATGTTTTTCTTATTGTGGTTCAATATCGATTAATCACTGAACTGCGGGACAAGCTATATCTTCATTTTCATACATTATCATTATCATTCTTTAATAATCAAAAAAGTGGTGAGTTGACTTCTATAATTGTTAATGATGTGGCAAATATGCGACAGGCTCTAACAGTTGGTTTTCAGCGAATGTTTGTCGAGCCGATTAATATCATAGCTTTTACTTCCCTTCTATTCATAATTAGTTGGCAGTTAGCCTTAATAGCTGTAATTATTATTCCCCTTGCTGGATTTGTTATTATTAAAATAAGTAGATCTATTCGACGAAAATCACGTCGAACCGCAGTAAAAATAGCTGGTATAACCAATATAATAACCGAAACGTTAGCTTCAATTCGAGTTGTTAAGGCTTTTGCTATGGAGAATTATGAAGTAGATAGATTTAGTAAAGAAACTAACAATTACTATAATTTAATGTTTCGTAGATCTAGACTAAGAAGTATTGCGCCACCAATAACTGAAATATTAGGAGTAATTATAGGTGTTGCATTATTATGGATAGGTGGATCTGAAGTTCTAGCGGCAGAGGGTATCACATCAGAAGATTTCATTCGATTTATATTAATCATGTTCTCTGCTTTACAGCCAATACGTTCATTAAGTAATGTTTTTGCTGAAATGCAAGTTGGTGTAGCATCTGCTGAACGAGTTTTTCATATTCTAGATACTAAGCCTACAATTATTGATACAGATAATGCTATCAATGATATTGTATTTAACGAACACATCTCATTTGATAATGTATTCTTTCAATATGAAGATGGTGAAACTGAAGTATTAAAAGATATTAACTTTTCAATTAATAAAGGATCTGTTGTTGCTTTGGTTGGAGCTAGCGGATCCGGTAAATCAACTATGGCTGATTTGATTCCAAGATTTTTTGAAACCTCAAAAGGAAGTATTAAGCTAGACACAATAAATATTAAAGATGTAAGAATAAAATCTCTACGAAAGCTTATGGGAATTGTGACTCAAGAGACTATTTTATTTAATGATACCATAAGTAGAAATATTGCATATGGTCAGAAAGAAGTTGATATTAGTAAAATACATTCTGCTGCTGTAGCAGCAAATGCAAAAGATTTCATAGATGCCCTACCAGAAGGTTTTGATACAGTAATTGGAGAAAAAGGTGTTCGTCTATCTGGCGGGCAGCGGCAACGACTTGCAATTGCAAGGGCATTATTAAAAGATCCCCCGATATTAATATTAGATGAGGCTACATCATCTTTGGATACTGAATCAGAAAAATATGTACAGGAAGCAATTGATAATTTAATGAAAGATAGAACAGTATTAGTGATCGCACATCGTCTTTCAACAATTGTTAATGCAGATAAAATTATTGTCTTAGATAATGGGATGATTGTTGAAACTGGAAGCCACGTTGAATTATTAGATAAAAACGGGATATATAAAAAATTATATGATATTCAGTTTAATAATTAACAATAAATTTTATGTTATCCGTACTTTTTGAAAGCCATCATTTATACTATCTGCCAAATTTTCTTCCTATTATCAAGGAAATGCAAAGACGGGGTAGTTATGAAATTTTTACATCTATACCTGATTCTATTCCAAAACAGGAAAAAAATATTTTTTATCAGATTTGTAATGAACAAGATATTTCAACCATTGTTAGCAATGATGAACAAGATAGAATACAAGTCATCAAAAATAAAAAATTTGATATAATTATTATTGGTAATATTGGACAAATTGAAGAAATAGCTGCAAATCATTCATTAGTAGTTATGGTTTATCATGGGATAGGATTAAAACAAACATATTATAATGATATTGTTGAAAGAATTGATATTCGAGCAGTTGAGTCCAAGAGTCGATATGAAATTTTATCTAGCCAAGGACACAGTAATTTGATAATAAATGGATATACAAAATGCGATCCACTTATAAATATAAATAACCAATTAGATGATTATTATGTAAAAGTAGGATTAGATAAAAATAAAAAAACAATATTATATGCACCTTCATTTTATCCGTCTTCAATTGAAAAACTTTATCCAGAATTGGAGTTATTTAGCAATGAATTCAATTTAATAATTAAACTTCACAACTTTAGTTGGTTTCAAAAGCGATATAAATATCAAAGTGAAATGATGAAGAATTTAAATAGTAAACTAACGAATCTATATCTAGCGCAACCTCATGATTATGATGTAATACCATTTATGAGAATTTCTGATCTATTAATATCTGATATATCATCAACAATTTTTGAATACCTTCCTCTAAACAGACCTATTATTATGGCAGAGTGTTTATCTATAAGATTAAAACATCGAATATTAAAAAAACGTTTTACGCGCAAGTTAGACCTAGAAAGATATGATTCTATTGATTTTGTACACAGAATGAATGAACCAGGACAACTAAATAGCTTAGTGTATCATTGCATCGAATATCCTAATGAACTATCTGATTTAAGGTTGGGAGCTATAGAAACATATTTATATAAAAATGATGGAAAAGCATCAAGTAGATTGATTGATGAAATTGAAAATAAGCTACCCGTAGCTTGAATGAAAATTGCAGTGTATAGCCCCAATTGGGTTGGAGATGCAACATTATCTCTTCCATTTATCCATAAACTGAAGGAAAAAAATATTGAATCAGAAATTACAGTGGTATGTAAAGATTGGGTTGCACCAGTATATCACAATAATCCAAATATAGATTCAATAGTCAGTTATTCTTCAAATAATTTGAAAGGACTATTTAAAACTATAAAAAATGGTATAGATCTGCGCGATAAAAATTTTGATTATTTTTATACCCTTACAGATTCTTTTCGTAGTGCTCTAGTTATGTGGCTTTCAGGTGCAAAAAAACGTATTGGTTACAGCTCGCAATTAAGATCTCCTTTGTTAACAACTGTTTTTACTTTGCCCTTGCTAGAAATGCATCGAACAAATAAATATTTGAATTTAATAGATGAGTCAAATAATTTAAATACAACAGAAAATTATATTTTTCTAGATGAAATAGAATACAATTGGGCAAGAAAAAAGCTATCAGAATCTAATATTATTAATTTCATTGCTATTTTTCCCTTTAGTATATCTCAATCAAGAACTATTCCAACAAATAAAATAAAAGAATGGCTTAAAGATTCTACAAAACAATATGTTATTTTTGGTACAAAGAGCAATGTTAACGAAGCTCAAAAAATTATTAATCAAAATAAAGAAGTATCTATCTATTCATTTTGTGGTGAATTGACTTTACGAAAGAGTATTGCATTAATATCTTTTGCAGAATATGCCCTTGCTGCCGATAGTGGGCTTGGACATATCTCATCTACTTTAGAAATTCCTACAATATCCTTTTTTGGAGCAAAGAGATCTAAAGCTACAAAACCCATAGGACAAAAAAATATTGTTCTTGATAAAAGCCATAGATGTGATCCTTGCTATCAAAACCAGTGTTGTCTTAATGAAATAACTATTGAGGATGTAAATAATAGTATTAAACGTTTACAAAATTTTCACAACTAATAATATATTCCCTCATATTTGTTGAATGGCATTATGATCTTCAGAACATTTCATTTAATTTACTAATCTATGCAAGGGTTAATTTTAGCTGCTGGTGCCTCTAGGCGTTTATATCCTTTAACAAAAAGCACACCGAAGTGTTTATTAGATATTGGTGGTCTTCCAATATTAAGCCATCAATTAAATGCGTTAAAGAAATACGACATAAATGATGTTATAATTGTAATAGGGTATTACAAAGAAATGATTATTGATTATATCAATAAAAACCACACTGAAATGAAATTTACATTTATAACTAATGAACATTATTTAGATACTAATACATCATATTCTGCATATTTATGTAAGGATTTTCTTTCTTCATCAGATACATTGCTAATGAATGGAGATGTTTTATATCCTCCTTCATTATTAAAACAAATAATAGACTCAGATTATGAGACGGCTCTTGCTATTGATATAAAAGAATGTGGAGATGAAGAGGTTAAAGTAATAGTTGATAATAATAAACATATTGTTTCTATAGGAAAAGAATTAGATGTTGAAAGTACATTAGGTGAGTTTATTGGTGTTGCAAAACTGTCTATTCCTTTTTGCAAGTCTTTTAGTTTATCTCTATCAAAATTAATTGAAAATGGAGGTAAATCCGATTATTTCGAATCCGCCATAGCTCCATTATTAAATACACACAATGTACATTTTGAAGATATTTCTCATTTGCCATGTATTGAAATTGATTTTAATGAAGATTTGCAAAAAGCCAATCAATTGGTAAAGAATAAATTATATAATGTTTAGAATAATGTAAGTATGCCCAAAATTTATCCATTTAAAGGATGGAGATATAATCCTAATATTGTGAATGATCTTTCAAAGGTTGTTTCTCCACCGTACGATGTTATAAGTGAAAACGATCAAAGAAAATTATATGATTTGTCACCATACAACTTTGTAAGAATCATTTTAAATAATAATCCTCTTCCAAACAAGTATGCAGATTCTGCAAGAATGCTATCTGAATGGAAAACAAAAAATATCATTCAACAGGATGATAATGAATTATTTTACCTTTTATCACAGTCATTCAATCATGGAGTAGGTAAAGTAAATAGAATTGGTTTTATTTCAAAATTGCAGATATCACCATTGGGCGAAAAAATTTTGCCACATGAACAAACTATTTCGAAACATATTAATGATCGATATGAATTAATGAAATCTACTGATACAAATACAGGGCAAATTTTTATGAGTTATAGAGATGAGAAAAAAATTGTTGAAGGGATTGCAAAAGATCATAAAAATAAAGAGCCTATAATTGATATTAATATTGATGGAACAGAATATAAAATATGGCCTTTGAATGATAATAATGAAATCGATTCAATTAAAGAAATGATGAAAGATAAAAAAGTTATTATTGCTGATGGACACCATCGATATAAAACAGCACTTCAATATGCTCAAGATTATCCTGATAAATATGGAAGCGATAAAGTAATGGTTACTTTTGTTAATGCATATAATAAAGGTATGAACGTTTTACCAACACATCGAATTGTTCATAATAAACAAAATTCAAAAAATAATTTACTTGATAAGATTAGTCATGTATTTACTGTAAAAGAATCGTCTTCAGTAGAAGATTTATTATTACAAATGAAACAGTCTG
>MDTB01168721.1_pt1 | contig 11641 bp, 11 predicted proteins | sample 811161 | NCBI WGS metagenome assembly MDTB01 (sample SAMN05326650, study PRJNA326480) | marine metagenome | isolation source: seawater | place: Mediterranean Sea | collected 2009
AATACCTGGAATGAAAATATGCATTTTAATTCAATTTTAAGCCTGGCAACGTCCTACTCTCCCATACCTTAAGGCAAAGTACCATCGGCGCAGAAAGGCTTGACTTCCGAGTTCGAAATGGATCGGGTATTACCCTTTCGCAATAATTACCAGGCAATGTGTAATTACTTTTTTTGTAGATATTTGTAAAGTAAATAAATTGTAATAAATATATTAATATTTAAAAACAATTTTTGAAAAGACATTTTATTTATGAGATTTAGTATCATAACAACAACTTTTAATTCAATTAAAACTATTGAAAATTGTATAAAATCTCTAAAATCTCAAGATTACAGTGACATCCAGCTAATATGGATTGACAATAATTCTTCGGACGGCACATATGAATATCTGCAAAAAAACTGCACATCAAATGTTAAGCTCATTAGAGTAAAAGATACTGGAATTGTAGAAGCCTGGAACCTAGGTATAGATCAAAGTGAAGGTGATATAATTTGTTTCTTAAATTCAGATGATCAATATTTTTCTGAGAATTCAATTTCACATGTAGCAAATTTATTTTTAAAAAATGATATAAATATTGTCTATTCTGATATTGTTTATATTAAAGATAATCAAAAAATTTTTAGAAACTGGATTTCAGACAAACCTAGCAAAAATGTTAAGGATAAAAATTATTTTAAGATAAAAATTGCGAATGGGTGGATGCCTGCTCACCCTGGTTTTTTTATTAAAAAGGATATAATCAATGAAACTGGTAAATTTAATACTAAATATCAAATTTCATTCGATTATGATTTTATGATTAGATGTCTCAAGAATGAGAGTATCAGGGCAAAATATTTAAATATGAAAACTGTTAAAATGCTAGTTGGAGGAAATAGTAACAAATTTAATAATATTATTAAGAAAATGCATGAGGATTTGAAAATAATTAGAAAAAATCAAATTGGAAATCTTAAAACCCTAGTACTAAAAAACGTTTTAAAATTACCACAATTCTTTTGCTAATTTTTAAGGACTAATTTTAAAATTTAGAAAATTTACTATTATCCTGTCCAGAGGATAATCTGCCAGATATCCAATTAAAGGTATGTTCTAAACCTTCTTGCAAAGAACATCTTGGTGACCAGTTTAATTTGCCTTTAATAAGGTCATTGTTACTCGAACGTCCTCTCACACCTTTGGGTTTTGATATATCATACTTTCTATCAACCTTATAATCAGCAATATTTTCTATAATTTCAATTAATTGATTGATTGATACTTGCTCATCACTCCCGACATTGAATACGTTGGTATAATTAGACTCAAATATTTTCATTGTACCTTCTATACAATCGTCTATGTATAAAAAACTTCTTGTTTGCTCACCATCACCCCAAACATTAATATCTTTTTTTTTAGTTTTTTTTGCTTCTATAATTTTTCTACACAACGCTGCAGGAGCTTTTTCTCTACCGCCATCAAATGTACCTTCAGGACCGTATACATTATGAAAACGTGCTAATCTAACTTGTAACCCGTAATCTTCACAAAAGTGCCTGCACATTCTCTCGCTAAATAATTTTTCCCAACCATAACCATCTTCAGGCATAGCTGGATAAGCCTCTTCTTCTTTCAGACCTTCCACAAAATTATTTTTTTGCATTTCAACATTGTACACACATGCTGAAGAGGAGAATAAAAACTTTTTTATTCTATTCTTGAGACTAGCTTGTAATAAATTAGTATTAATTAAAACAGATAACATGCACTCTGCTTTATTATTTTCTATAAAACCCATGCCTCCCATATTACACGCTAAATTTATTACGTAGTCTACTTCTTTAGTGACAGACAGACAATTTTTCAAATCTTTTAAATCAACAGTGATATTTTGATTTTTATCAGATATTTGAAACCAATCTTCTTTTTTTTTAATATCTGCACACACAATCTTGTGTCCATCATTTTCAAGCAATTTTGTAATATGGCCACCTATAAACCCGCCCGCACCTGCTACTAAAAATTTCATAAATTTTATAAAGAATACCTTATTATACAATATAATGCTCTGAAAGCATCTTTTAAACCGATTTTTTTTCCTTCCTCGTAAGATCTACCGTTATAAGAAATTGGAACCTCAAAAAATCGTAATTTTAATTTAGATAATTTTATTGTTATTTCAGGTTCAATTCCAAATGAATTTTCATATAATCTTATTTGATCAATGTGTTTTTTTTTAAAAACTTTGTAACCTGTTTCCATATCCGTCATATTAAGGTTAGTACATATGTTACAAATGAAAGTTAATAATTTATTTGCCAAAAAATGCCAAAAAAAGTGTATCCTATTATAATCTTGCCCACCTAAAAATCTAGAACCATACACAACGTCTGCATTTGCATTCTCGAAGGGTTTAAGTAATTTTGAATATTCTTTTGGATTATACTCTAAATCTGCATCTTGTATTAAAATTAAACCATCTTTAACTTCTGAAATTCCAGTTCTAATAGCTCTTCCTTTTCCATAATTATTCTTATGCTTAATAACTTTTATACCATCTTTATTTTTATATTTTTCTAATAGTAGTGAAGTGCCATCATTTGAACAATCGTCAATGACTATAATTTTTTTGTCTTTTGGCTCTGCTAAAATAACGTTGTCAATCACAGTTACAATAGTATTTTTCTCATTATAACAAGGAATAATGATGTTTAATATTTCTGTCATGAATTTGATTAATTTTTAATCAATTAACATTATATATCAATTACTTCCATTACTTTTTTCTACCAATAATTATAAAATTTGATTTGAAGAATAAAAGTCTAATATATTTAATTTTAATGTTAAAAAACTCATTAATATTACTCTCATTAATTAAATTTTTGATATCACTATATGAAATTAAATTTAAATTTTCCTCTTTAGAAAAAAATTCAAACCTCATAAGCTTTAATATTTTTCTAAAAATTTTATTAGGTAACATATTGATTAAAGGTAGTTTGGTATGGAAATCAATAGGGTAATTTTTGTTTGGTGTTGTTATAATAAAAAATTTTTTTGATAGTAAAGAAATATTTTTAATCATATTTTTTTGCTTTTCTCTAGAACCTACATGCTCGATAGTTGCAGACGATAAAACTACATCACTTTTTAATTTTTCAATAATATCTTGGGATAATTGTTCAGTGATAGATCCTTGCACGGTAGAACAAAAAAACGAATCAGTAATATATTGATTGCTGAAAGATTTAATTTTTTTTAGATTTTGAATATTTTTTACAATAAAATTTGAACTTTCATTTTCTAAATCTGAAGTCGTACCAATGTCAACACAGTCATAAATTTCTTTTGAATTGATTTCATTTTCAATAATTTTGATAATTTCAATTCTTTTTTTTTTTATAATTTTATCAAAAATTTTATTATGAAAAGATAAATAAATTTTTTCAGTCATTTTTTAAACATTCATTTAAATGAAATTTTTCAAAATAAATCCAATTATAATTTTTCACTCCAGAAAAAAATGGATTTCTCGTTGAATGACTCGCTCTAAAATTTCCAAATTTATATTTACACTTATCTAAAATAGAGTTGTTAAGTAATTTTACAATATCTACTTTCTTTCTGATAACCAATATTTTAATTTTCTCATCTCTTACTAAGTCTTTTAATTTATCTTGAAATATTAATTTACTTTTATTTTTTTTAAACAAAGGCAACCACTGATTTGAAATATTCAAGTGGCTATTATTAATATCAGTCCAAAAGCGCGATCGATGTTCAAATAAAATTTTCTCGTCATTTTTTAAATCAAATTTATTTTTAATTGCATTTACCTTAACTGTAAAATCATAACCATTTGAATGTTTCTTTAAAAAATTTTCTCTATAATTTTTGGATATTAAAGACGGCAAAGCATACATAGTATAAAAAAATATAAAGAAACCAAATAAAATTGTTTGCAAATAAATCACTTTTTTTAAAAAATTCGTAATTTTAATATTAAGATGACATAATAAAATCAACATTAAAAAGAATATAAATAAAAACCATCTAGTGCTAATATTGCCCGTAAATATTACCGATACAAAAAGTAAAATAAAAATGAAAGTAATTTCTTTGTTTAAAAAAAATTTTTTTTTGAAAAAAATTAGTGATTGTAATCCATAAATTTTACCAATATTTGGAAGGCTGAATAAAAATGATCCGCCTAAACCATGATGTGGTATTAGAAAAAGAATTGGTAAAAAAATTAAATTTTTTAATGTTACTCTTAAATCATAATTTTTAAGAAACTCTGCAAATATATTTAGATGATCGGTATTTGTATTTAATATTTGTCCGGTAAAAGGTGGAATAAAATCAACATGATAATAGTAATTTTTTATAATTAATGGAATAAAAAAAACTAAACCTGTTACAATACTTAAACCGAACGTTCTATAAATTTTTTTATTTCTATATAACATATAAAAAATTGCAATTATAGTAGGATATAAAAAACTTACCTTAAATGACAAAATTAACATTAATGATGATAAAATTATTATCTCATTAATTAAGCTTAATTTTTTACTTTTATAAATATTAAAAAAAATTAAAGCTAAAATAAATGATGGTAAAATATAAATTTTTTGAGAGAAAACCATTGGTAAAATTATTGGAGATGAAATAATGCTTAATAGAATAAAACTGAATTCTTTTTTTCCATTAAAATTTTTAATAAAATATAAATAAATCAGCACTAAACTGAAAATATTAAAATAGGATCCAAAGTTCTCTGAAAATAATATTAGCCCAATTAAATTAAAAATTTCTGTAAATCCCGATAACAAAAAATCAGGATGTACCAAATCTACATTTTTAAGCCACTCTGATGATTGATATTTTAACATATGTGCACCATATGAACTATGATAACTTAAAGAATCTGCATCACTTAGAGGTAATGAACCAATTACAAAATAACAAACTAGAAAAAATATTATAATCTTTATATCTATATTATAGGTTTTTATTAAAAATATTTTTTTTAAATTTATATTTCTTATATTTATTAAATTAATTATAAAAAAAAATAAAAAAATTAAATAAGTAAAATACTTAGCATACAATATGTTTTGAATAATAAAAAAACTTGTTAAAAGTATTATAATACTCAAGATGCAAAAATAAAATAAAATTTTAATTTCGTTATTTTCTATATAAACGAAACTTTCTATTTTTTTTCCAATGTTGTAAATACCAAAAATATAATTTAAAAAAATAATAAACGTTAATGGAAATAGTAAAATATCTAAACCAAAATAATTTATCATTTATCTTTTAAATTAACAAAATTTGTTTGATAGAAAATGATTATTAAAGCCAAAATATAAAAATAACTATTCCAACTTGAAAATATTGAACCAGTTGTTTTAATAGGCCAAAAAAATAAGAAAAGTAAACTTATACTAATAATTATATTATCATTATGAAAGGATTTCCTGGATAGAGATAAAATTTTAATTAAAATTTTAAACAAGAAGAATAAAAATAAAATAAATCCAGTAATACCTAGATCAGATAATATTTCAAAATAAAAATTATGAGGATGAGTTGTGCATCTTGATTTAGCAGATTTAGATGGAATATTTTCAGTATATTTTTTTGTGCATTCATATCTAAAGGTTCTTAATCCTGAACCTAGTAATGGATTTTTTTTAAATATTTCAAATGAAGTTAAAAAATGAGCTCCCCATTGAGTGTCTAAAAAAGTATAGTCTTCATAATATATTATCTTTAATCTTTTGGATGTATTAGGAATAAACATTATAGCTGCAAAGATAATAAAAGATATCATTGCTGTAGATAGAATTTTTAATTTTAGACTTTTCACTCTAAAAAAAACATACAAAAACATTGTTAAAACCGTCATAATACTTGCAGACCTTTCTTTAGTTAAGAAAATTACTATGCTTCCAACTAAGATAAAAATAATATCATAATACTTTTTTTTAAAATTTATCAAAAAAAATAAGGCAGCAATAAAAATAATTTTACTCAAAAAGGATCCAACTATAAGTTCATCACCAAAAGGACCTGATAATCTTTCATAGCTATAAGGAGATTTTTCGAAACCAAAAAAATCTTTTCCAGTTATATATTGAAGAATCACATCACAAGCTACAAAAATAAATACAATCGCAATTAAATTTATAAATTTAGTAAATACTTTTTTATCGATTTTAAAAATAACATAACAACCAATTAAAAATACAAAGTTTTTAATTAAATTAAGGAACGTTTTTAAAGAGTATGAAATATTTTCAGATAAAACAATATTGAATAAAAAAACTACTAATACTATTAAGGAAAAATGATAATTTACATCTAATTGAATTTTTTTTATATTTTTAAAGAAGAAAATCAAAAAAATTATATCAAAAGTGATTAACGTTAAATTTAAAACAAACGTACCTAATATAGTTGAAATTATACTAAAATATAATAAAAGGATTAAACATGGGAATAAAGCTATAAACTGCAAACTTTGATTGTTAAAAGAAACTTTTTTATAATTTAAGTTTGCTAATCTGAACATTATTTAATGACTACCATTTTAATAGCATTGGTTATATCTTCATTATCACTTGTAGTATTATTGCAAACAAATATTTTATCAAAAAAATATAATTTCATAGATAATCCAGCATTAGAAATTAAGAAAATTCATAAAATACCAATTTCAAATATTGGTGGTCTTGCATGTTTAATACCATTCCTACTTTCTGTCACTATTTCTCCTTTTATTGAAGAATACTTTTCCAAGAAATATCTACTTATAATTTTTTTTTCGTCGATTTTATATTTTTTTTTAGGAAGATATGATGATTTGAAGAATGTAGCTCCAAACATAAAATTTCTTTGTTTTATATTTATTTTTTTATTTTTATATCCTTTTGAACCCTACCTAATAATAAATAATTTAAACTTTAAGTATTTTGATTGGGCTATAGACCTTGGTAATTATGGAATATTTTTTACATTATTTTGTATGTTCTTATTTTTTAATGCCTCTAACTTTATAGATGGTGTAAATGGTTTATATGCATCAACAATAATTTTTTGGGTTTTATCTTTATTTTTTTTAGCAAAAAGTTTTTCAATTATTTTTTTTGTTATAATTTTCGCGTTATTAATTTTTTTAATCTTTAATTTAAATAATAAAGTATTTTTTGGAAACTCAGGTAATACTTTTTTAACCTGTTTTATTGGGTCGTCTTATATTTATACATATAACAATTATTCAAATATTTATTGTGATGAAATTTTTATTCTTTTTTTAATTCCGGGACTCGATGCTGCAAGATTAACTTTTGAGAGATTATTCAAAGGTAAGTCACCACTCCAAGGTGACAACAGACATCTTCATCATTTAATTTTAAGTGTTTCAAACAAAAAGATTGTGTGGTTGATAAATCTATTAATAATAATACTACCTTTTATTTGTTTAAAAATTACTGAAAATTTTAAATATAGTTTTGCTATTGCTTTTATTATTTACGCTGTACTAATTTTTATTTTGTCAAAAAAATTTAAATTTTACTAACGTATATAAAGCTAATATTGCATCTTTAAATTTAATTTTTTTTCCATCAGAATATGATCGTCCGTTATAACCTATTGGTACTTCTGTTATTTTATAATTTAGTCTACTTAATTTTGTCGTTATCTCGGGGCAAATCGAGAAGTCTCTATGAGAAAGTTTTAAAGTTTTAATTGTATTTATATCCATAAATTTGTAGCAGGTGTGTGCATCTGTTAACTTTTGTCTATTAAGAAAATTTGATAATTTAGTAAGTATAAAATTTGCAAAAATTCTAAAAACCACTGCAAACTTCTTTTCCATTTTTTTTCTACCCAAAACTCTTGATCCATACAAAACTTTTGTATCTTTATTAATATTTAATAAATTCATAAATTTTACATAATCCTTAGGATCATATTCTAAATCTGCATCTTGAATTATTACGTAATCGCCCGTCAATAAAGGAATTGCTGTTATTATTGCTGCTCCTTTTCCCATGTTCTTTTCATGTCGAATAATCTTAATTAAATTATTTTCTTTAAATTTTTCGATAATTTTGTCAGTTCCATCATTTGAATGGTCATCTACAATAATTATTTCTTTATATTTAACATTTACCTCTAATACTTTTTTAATAATTTCATTGATAGTCTTAACTTCATTGTATACAGGAATAATTACTGACAATTTCATACTATGATTAATATTTTATTAATTTCCTTTTTAACTGTTTTTTTTCATTTATGCACTGGAAAAATCTTTTCCAAAAGTTTTCAAATAAATGGCAAGAACTACTATGATCTATGTTTATCTTCATTGCTTGGATTAATAATTTTAAGCTTTATATCGCTATTTATTAATTTTTTTTTTCCATTAAATTCTTTGGTCAATACTATAATTCTAATATTAATAATAATTTTATTACTATTAAAAAATAACGATTTTATAAAAGATATAAAATCAAAAATTATTATTAAGTATATTTCAATAAGTTCTTTAAGTGTTTTTATATTTCTTATTTTAAATAAGATTTATAATCCAGATGCTGGATTATATCATTTTCCTTATATAAATATTTTAAATGAAAATAAAATCATTTTAGGTATTAGTAATCTACACCAGAGATTTGGGCATATATCAATTATGCAGTACTTAAGTGCAATTCATTACAATTATCTTTTTGGGCTTAATGGAATAGTTGTTCCTCTGGCATCTATTGCAGTTTATTCAATATTTTTTTTCCTTACAAATACTTGGTCAAAGAGAAATCTGTCAATTTCAAATATTTTTTCTATATTAATTATTCTGTTTATTTGTTGGAAAATGAATAGATATAGTGAGTACGGTAATGATGCTCCAGCTCATTTTATTTTTTTTATTATAGTTCAATTATATTTAAATCATAAAGAAAAATTTTTAAATATGGACGAGCCAACTTTCTTTCTCATAAGTTTTTTTTCACTTTTTGCATTTTTAAATAAGACATTCCTTATCTATTCAATACTTATCCCATTAATATGCCTAAATAAAAAAAAAATTTTTAAGTTTCTGAATTTAAAATTTATTTTTTTATGTTTATTTTTTATATCCTGGATAACAAAAAATGTTTTAACAAGTGGGTGTATGATTTATCCAATACCGTCAACATGTATAGATTTAGATTGGACAAATTTTGATAAAATTTCAAATGTGTATGATGTTTCAATTGGATCTGAAGCGTGGTCAAAAGACTGGATAAATCAAAAAAATGAAATTCTCTCATACAAAGATTTTTTGAAAAACTTTTATTGGGTATCAGTATGGTTGGAAAACCATTTTCTAAAGATCTACAGTATAATTATTCCTTATTTATTTTTCATTCTTATATTTATTACTTTCCTAGTAATTATGAAAAAAAAAAAGAAAAAAAACAATTCAACCTAATTTTAAACAATTATTTTTAATTTGGGCAATTATATTATTTGCTTTATTTAGTTGGTTTTTAAAGGCTCCACTATTTAGGTATGGATATTCATATATTGTAAGTTTCATAGCTTTAACGTGTGCGTTTTTTATTAGTTACAATTTAAAAAATTTTGTAATTTTAAATGAAAAGAAAATCTCGACTGTGATTGTTTCATTAGCATTACTAGTACTAACTCTTAAGCAAACTCATAGGATATATAAAAACTATAGTTTAGAATATTATAATTATCCTTGGCCAAAATACTTTTCATATAACCCGCAAAATTACAAAATCAAAATAAAAAAAATTTATAAAAATAATTTTTTTTATTACTACACTCCAAAAAAACATATTGTTTTTACAGCAAATCACCTTGTACCTCAGTAGAAGTTGACAATAATTTGAAATACAAAATTAACTCATATAATTATAAAGTATATTATTTTTAAAGATATGAAGAAAATTGTTTTAGGGGTTAATATTAATCACGCAGACTCATCAGCATGTATAATAGCTGATAATAAATTATTATCTGCTGTTGAAGAAGAAAGATTTAATAGGATAAAACACTGGGCTGGATTTCCAAAGAACTCTATAGAATATTGCTTGAATGAAAATGGAATTAAATTTTCGGAAATCACTGATATAACTATAAATACTAATCCCCTGTCCAATATTTTACCAAAAATTTCTTTTTTCTTTAAAAATTATATTCAAGGTAAGAAAAAGTTTGAAATTTGGAAACGATATGGAAAGAAAATAAACATAAAAAAATTTATTATCAAAAATTTTGGTCATAGTAATTTTAAATTACACTTTATCGATCATCATCTTAGTCATATATCATCCTCTTTATATCCCTCCGGGTTTAAAAAATGCTTAGCAATCTCAATCGATGGGTTTGGTGATTTTGCAAGCATGGTTGTCGCAGATTGTAAAAATCATAAAATTAAAATTCTAGAAAAAGTTTTATTTCCGAATTCAATTGGAGTTTTTTATGAAAGTATGACCCAATTAGCTGGATTTAAAAAATATGGCGAAGAATATAAATTAATGGGACTATCCGCTTTTGGTGAGCCAGCATATTATAATTTTTTAAAAGAAAATTTCTTTAAGTGCAATAATTTTTTAGAATTAAATTTAGATTTATTTAACTTCCATAAAAAAAATTTTATTTATAATTTTGAAGGTGAACCTAACCAAAATCAATTATTAAATGAAAAAGTTTTTGAATTATGTAAAAAGGAAAATATTAATTATGAAGATAAAAATACTTTTTCAAGAAACATAGCAAGTTCTACCCAGAAAATATTTGAAGAAAATCTGATTAATATTGCTAAAAAATACAAAGGAGAACATGACAATCTAGTATTATCTGGAGGATGCGCATTAAATTCTCTAGCAAACGGAAAACTTGATGAAAAAAAAAATATTTAAAAATATTTTTGTTCCTTATAGTCCTGGAGATAACGGTGGTAGTATTGGTTCAGCTTTATATTTTTTGTATAAAAATAATTTTGCCACAAATGTTAAAAATATTACGAGTCCATATTTAGGTAAAAAGTACTCAAATCAGCATGTAATCGATATTTTGGATAAAAAATATAAATCTCAAATTACTTATAATGAATTAGACAATTATGATGATCTAAATGCACTGGTATGTAGTTATCTTATTGATGAAAAAATTATTGGCTGGTTTCAAGGAAAAATGGAATTTGGTCCAAGAGCCTTAGGAAATAGATCAATCATATCAAGTCCTATAGGCCCGAATATTAAAAATTTGATAAATTCAAAGATAAAATTTAGAGAAGCTTTTAGGCCATTTGCACCATCAATATTAGAAGAAAAGGTTTCTGAATGGTTTTATGAAACACCAAAATCAGATTATATGTCATTTGTTGCATCTATTAAAGAGGATAAAAGAAATATTATACCAGCTGTTACACATGTTGATGGTACCGGAAGGCTTCAAACCATATCTAAGCTACAAAATGAAAAATTTTATAATTTAATTAAAAAATTCGAAACTTTGACAAATGTTCCGATTTTATTAAATACATCGTTTAATGAAAATGAACCCATTGTCATGAAACCAGAAGAAGCAATTGAATGTTTCTTGAGAACAAAAA
>MDTB01179824.1_pt1 | contig 11641 bp, 10 predicted proteins | sample 811161 | NCBI WGS metagenome assembly MDTB01 (sample SAMN05326650, study PRJNA326480) | marine metagenome | isolation source: seawater | place: Mediterranean Sea | collected 2009
ACTAATATTTTTAATTATATTTTAAAAAATAAAAATAAAAGCATACCGGTAAATTCTTTGAAAAAAAGTAATCTTACAGTTTTTTTAATTAAATAGCTTTTTACTCTACAGTAACTGATTTGGCTAAATTTCTAGGTTTATCTATATCGCATTTTTTAAACAAAGCTACATGATATGAAAGAAGTTGTAGAGGAATGGTAAATAGGAAGGGTGTTAATGTTAGATCAGACTCAGCAAGATCAATTTGAAATCTTATATTTTCACTTATTACCTGACCACCTGAATTTGTAATCAATAGAACTTTGCCCCCTCTTGCTATAACTTCTTGCATATTTGATAAAGTTTTTTCAAAATATTTATCTTTTGGCGCAATAACAACAACTGGTAAACCATCCTCAATCAATGCCAAGGGTCCATGTTTCATTTCACCGGCTGGGTAACCTTCGGCATGCAAATAAGAAAGCTCTTTTAATTTTAAAGCCCCTTCTAAAGCAATTGGAAAAGAAGATCCCCTTCCTAAAAACATAGAGCCTTTTGATTTATAAATATCCTTTGCAATTAATTGTATCTTTTCCTCTTCTTTTAAAGACTCAGATATTAATTTGGGTAATTTTTTTAGTTCAATTATTTTTTTTTTATATTCATCATGGTCAATATCTTTTCTAACATCTGAAATTTTAAGAGAAAGCAGGTATAGTACAAGCATCTGTCCCAGAAAAGCTTTAGTTGAAGCAACACCTATCTCTGGTCCGGCATGTATAGGTAGTACACAATCTGAGTTTCGGGCAATTGAGCTTTCAACAACATTTACAACTGCACATGTTTTTACATTTTCCTTTTTACAAAGATCTAAAGCTGCATAAGTATCTGCGGTTTCTCCTGATTGTGATACAAAAATATAAAGACTATTTTTATCAAATCTTACTTTTCTATATCTAAATTCTGATGCTATATCTGTTTCTACGTCTAATGATGTTAATTCTTCTAACCAATACTTAGCTACTAGACATGAGTGATAAGCAGTACCACATCCAATAAGAACCAATTTATTTATTTTTTTAGGATCAATTGGAAGGTTATAAAAATTAATTTCATCTCTAATTTTATCAATATATTCTTTTAGGCAAGTTTTGACAGTAACTGGTTGTTCAAAAATTTCTTTGATCATAAAATTTTTATAATTACCCTTGCTGGCTATTGATTTGTCTTCTGAGAGAGTGAAAATTTCTTTATTAACTTTTTCTTTATTCAAATTATAAAATTGTACCTCATCTTTAGATATGATGCATACATCTCCATCATCTAAATAAGAAATTTTATTTGTCATGGATTTTAAAGCGTAAGAGTCTGATCCTAAATAATTTTCGTTATTTGAATATCCGACTGCTAGTGGACTGCCTCTTCTAGCTCCAATAACAAAATTTTTAAAATTTTTAAATATTATTCCCAAAGCAAAACTTCCTTTAAGCATGTCCAAAGTCTCAAATACTGCTTTTAAAGGCTCCAATGTTTTTAATTTTTCAGTAAGTAAAACTGTTATCACCTCGGTATCAGTTTGCGATTTAAAAACTTTTCCTGATTTTTCTAATTTTTTTTTTAATTCATCGGAGTTTTCTATTATTCCATTATGAACAACTGAAACTACCTCGCTTGAATGTGGGTGAGCATTAATTTCATTTGGTACACCATGTGTAGCCCACCTAACATGGCCAACACCTAAATTGCCATCACTGGGGTTTTGAAATAATATTTTTTCAAGCTTTTCAACTCTACCGGGGCACTTTTTTTCATTTATTTCTCCTTTTGAAATAATAGCTAATCCTGCAGAGTCATAACCTCTATACTCCAATTTTTTTAAAGCATTAATAATATTAGTTGATACAGATTTGTTACTAGCAATGCCTATAATTCCACACATTATTTTTTTCTTTTATAATTTTCTATTTCTTCTTGTTCAGATCTCTCTATAGCTAAAGAATTTTTTTTAACATCTCTAGTGATTACTGAGCCAGCTCCAACAATTGATTTTTTATTAATTTTTACTGGCGCAACCAAAGAAGTATTGGATCCTATAAAGACATCATCAGAAATAATTGTTTTATTTTTTTTTTTACCGTCATAATTACAGGTGATAGTTCCTGCTCCAATATTTGTATTCTTTCCAATTTCACTATCACCAATATATGATAAGTGACTTACTTTTGAATTGGTTTTAATCTTGGCTTTTTTTGTTTCAACAAAATTTCCTATCTTCACACCTGCCATCAAATGTGTTCCAGATCTAATTCTTGCATAAGGTCCTACAGTAACCCTATTTTCAATTTTGGCTCCTTCAATGTGGCTGAAAGATAATATATCAACGTTATTACCTATTCTGACTTTTTTTCCAATAACCACATATGGGTTTACAGTTACATTTTTTCCAAATTTTGTATCTTTTGATAAAAAAATCGTCTCAGGAGCGATAAGATTTACGCCAGACTTTATTGCTTTTTTTCTTAAGCTTTCCTGATCTTCTTTATAAATTCTTATTTTTTTAAATTTTGAATTTGTCTTCATAAAAATTTCTCTTTACATTAGAATGATGATGGTAATAAGTCACAAAATATTTCTTTTTAATACTTAGGCAAAAATGACTCAAAAATTGACAATTCTATTTGATTTAGACGGAACACTGGTAGATACAGCCACAGATTTAATGGCGGCACATAATCACGTTATGAACAAGTTTGGTTTTGATCAAAAAAACCTTGGCGATATTAAACCTCTAGCTGGACGTGGTGCCTGGATAATGATGCAAAGATCTTTCAAAGAAGAAATAACAGATGAAAAAGTTAAAAAGGATATGTTGAAAGAATTTATAAATTATTATGCAAATAATATTGATAACGCTAGTAAGCCAATAAATGGTGTTTTAAATTTTTTAAAATGGGCACAATCACAAAAAATTCCAATGGCGGTATGTACAAATAAACAAGAAAAACTTGCGGTAGATTTATTGAATAAAATAAAATTGGCAGAATATTTTCATTATATAGCGGGTTGTGACACGTTCGATTTTAATAAACCTGATCCGAGACATCTTACAAACGTTGTTGAAATAATTGGTGGAGATTTAAACAAAACAATAATGGTAGGCGATAGTGAAGTGGACTCCCAATCTGCATATAATGCTAAAGTGCCATTTATACTTGTTGAAAATGGTTACACTGAAAAGAGAACCGATCAAATACCCCACGACATTGCTATTAAAGATTTTTTAAATTTTCAAAAAGTTGTACAAAAATACTTATGATAGACTTTCAGCTTTTTTCAGCACTTGTAACCTATTATTTTATAATGTTTGCAACGCCGGGGCCTAACAACGCTATGTTAACTGCTTCTGGATTAAAATTTGGTTTTACAAAAACTCTTCCACATTTGATTGGTATTCCTCTTGGTCATATTTTTCAAATAGGTTTGGTTTGCTATGGATTAGGTAATTTGTTTTTAATTTTTCCTCAAATTCAGTTTTATATGAAAATTTTATGTTGTTTGTATTTACTATTCCTTGGTTGGAAAATGATTGGTTCCTTCAGCTTGGTTGAAAAAGATACAGGGGGAAGGCCTTTAAAATTTTATGAGGCATCATTATTTCAGTTTATTAATCCAAAAGCTTGGACTGTGGCAATTACTGTTGCTTCTGGATTTTTTCCTGCTGAAGAAAATTTTATAATCGCAACTATGTTTATAACTATTACAGCCGCAGTAGTTTGTTTTCCCTCAATATGTATTTGGGCTATTTTTGGAAATAGTTTAAGAATCTTTATTAAAAACACAAAAATTAAAAAAATTACTGAGTATATTTTGGCAGTTTTATTGGTTTTAACTGCTATTCTTATTGTAATAAAATAAACTTCATAATGAAAAGATATTTTGGAATAGAATTTTTGAGATTGTTAACATCGTTGTCCGTTCTTCTATACCACTACAGGCATTTTTTTGGACCATATAATTCTTATTCAAGTAATAATTTTTTTGATGACAAAACAGAATTACCTTTTTTTTCATTATTAGAGAATTTTTATATTAATGGGTTCTATGGTGTACACGTATTTTATACTATATCTGGTTTCGTTTTCGCTCATGTATATCTATCAATCGATCGTAAAATTACAAGTAAGGAATTTTTTTTAAATAGATTTGCGAGACTCTATCCTCTTCACTTTGCAACTTTAATAATTGTTGCGCTTCTTCAAATTTTACATCTATTATCTTCTAATTCCTTTCAAATAATAATGGTGAATGACGTGTATCATTTTATCTTAAATTTATTTTTTATTTCTTCTTGGGGCTTTGAAAAAGGACATTCATTTAATGGGCCTATATGGAGTGTTTCTATTGAAGTGGCAATATACTTCGCGTTCTTTTTTTTAATAGAATATTTAAGAAAATATAAATTAACTCTTGTAATAGTTTTATCTATAATATTTTTATTATTAAGAAAACTTAACATAAATGACTCATTATTTATCGAATGCGCAAGATTATTTTTCTCAGGCGTTTTGGTATATCAAATTACGTCGAGATTCAAAAATACAAACATTCTCTTAGCATTTTCATTAATTATAATATTGATGTCTATTGTTGGAAATTTCAAAATTTATTTGTTCTGTCCAGGTTTGGTTTTGCTATTTGCGTCTATAGAAGAATTAATTAAAAACGACAAGATCAAAAATTTCTTTAAGATGAGTGGAAATTTAACATACGCTCTATATCTCCTTCATATACCAACTCAATTAATAATTTTATTTATATTAAATGCTTTAAACTTTTCGACATCTATATATCTAGAAACTTATTTCTTCTTCATATTCTTTGGTTTAATGATATTAATTGCGCATTTTTGTTTCAAATTTTATGAAAATCCTTTAAATAAAAAAATAAGAAACTTTTAAAAAGTAAATAAATTATGAAAAGTATAAAATATAACCATGCATTTTACTAAAAAAACTGTTTCAGAAAAAAGGGAAATTTTTTTAAAAAAACTTAGGGAAGATAATTTGCTTAGATTTCCTGGCGCATACAATCCTTTGTGCGCTAAATTAATTGCTGAAATAGGTTTTGATGGAGTTTATATATCGGGAGGTGTGATGTCTAATGACCTTGGAATCCCTGATATAGGCTTAACTACACTTAAGCATGTAAGTTATAGAGCAAATCAAATATCCGTGGCAACTGATCTACCATCAATAGTTGATGCTGATACAGGTTTTTTAGATTGCAAAAAAACAATCGAAACTTTTGAAAAAATGGGTCTTGCTGGATGTCATATTGAGGATCAAATTCCAGAGAAAAGATGCGGTCACTTGGAAAATAAAGAACTCATATCTACAAGTGAAATGGTAAAAAAAATAAAAGAATGTGTAAATTCAAGAAAAGACAAAAACTTTTCTATTATTGTCAGAACAGATGCTAATATGGTTGAAGGGCTTGAAAAAACTATTGAAAGAATTAAAGCCTATGAAGGAGCCGGAGCTGATATAATATTTCCAGAGTCCATGAGGGACGAGAAAGAATTTGAAGCTATAAGAAAAAATTCAAAGATTTATCTACTGGCCAATATGACTGAATTCGGTAAATCTAAGTTATTGACTGCTAAAGAATTAAAAAATTTAGGTTATAATATCGTTATTTATCCTGTTACAACTCAAAGATTAGCAATGAAAAGTGTAGAGGATGGCTTAAAATCAATTTTTAAGGATGGACATCAAAATAATATTATAGATAAAATGCAAACACGTAAAAGATTATATGAGCTTGTTGAGTATGAAAAATATAATACTCCAGATAAAAAAATTACTGATTTTAAAACTGATGGACACGAATAATAATGAGTGATGATATAAAAAAAGGCTTAATGGGAATAGTCGTGGATGAAACCACAATTTCACAAGTTATGCCTGAAATAAATTCGCTAACCTATAGGGGTTATAAAGTTCAAGATCTTTGTCAAAAGTGTTGTTTTGAAGAAGTAGCTTACCTTGTATTAAACGGCGAACTCCCCAGGCCTAAAGAGTTAAAAAAGTTTATTAAAGAGGAGAGAAGTAATCGTAAACTATCAAAACAAATTCTTAATGATATTAAGAATATGCCAAAAAAAGCTCATCCAATGGACGCTATTAGAACTGCAGTAAGTTTGATGGGACTAGAAGATAAAGATGTAAGAAACAATTCACCAAAAGCAAATATGAGAAAAGCGATGAGGATTTTTGCACAAACTCCAACGGCATTAGCTGCTTATTTTAGGGCACGTAAAAGTAAAAAATTTATACCTCCAAATAAAAAATTATCTTATTCAGAAAACTTTTTCTCTATGATGTTTGGTAAAGTACCAAGCAGGGAAATCGTAAAAGCATTTGATGTTTCAATGATACTATATGCAGAACATAGTTTTAATGTATCTACATTTACTGCTCGAACAATTACAAGCAGTCTTTCTGACATGCACGGTGCAATTACAGGGGCTATAGCAAGTTTAAAGGGTCCTTTGCATGGCGGTGCTAATGAAGCGGTAATGCATATGTTTAAAGAAATTAAAAGACCGGAAAATGCAGAGAAATGGATTAATAATGCCCTCGATAAGAAAAAGGTTGTTATGGGTTTTGGTCACAGAGTTTATAGGAGTGGAGACTCAAGAGTTCCTACGATGAAAAAATATTTTTTTAAAGTTGCAGAAATTATGAAAAATACCCAATACCCAAAAATATATGAAATTTTAGAAAAGGTTATGCTTGATAGAAAAAATATTCATCCAAATGTAGACTATCCTTGTGGACCAACTTACCACTTGATGGGTATTGATACAGATTTTTTTACTCCTGTATTTGTTATGGCACGTATTACTGGTTGGTCAGCACATATAATGGAACAACACAACGCAAATAAACTAATTAGACCTTTGTCCAAATATAAAGGTAGTGATCATAGAAAAGTGCTTGCCTTAAACGTTAGATAATTTTATGAAAAAGCTTCAGCCCAAGAACCTTTTGTGGAGGCTTTAGAATATTCTGTGGCTCTTCCTTCAAAAAAGTTCATGTGTTCAACTGCATTTAGCATTGTGTCTAACCATGTAAGAGGATTTTTGTCTATTTTATAGATTGGGTCTAAACCTAGTTGAATTAATCTCCTGTCACCTATCCATCTTATATATTTTTTAACTTGGTCAGCGGTTAAGCCTTCGATTGGACCCATTTGAAACGCCAAATCAATAAAAGAATCTTCGTGAGCAATAATTGTTTTACAAGCATCGTATAGCTCTTTCTTTAATTTTTCATTCCAGATTTCTGGATTCTCTTTTATAAAAGCCCTAAAGAGTCTTATCATTGAATTGCAATGAAGAGTTTCGTCTCGAACAGACCAAGTAACAATTTGCCCCATGCCTTTCATCTTGTTGTGTCGAGGAAAATTAAGAAGTATTGCAAAACTTGCAAAAAGCTGAAGTCCTTCAGTAAAAGCACTGAATACCGCAACTGTCTTAGCTATATCAGCTTTTGAATTAACATTAAATCCTTGCATATAATCGTATTTATCTTTCATCTCCTTATATTTCATGAAAGCAGAGTATTCTGACTCTGGCATGCCTATAGTGTCTAATAAGTGTGAGTATGCTGCGATATGAACTGTTTCCATTGCTGCAAAAGCGGTCATCATCATCAAAACTTCGGTTGGTTTAAAAACTGTTGTGTAATGTCTTAGATAACAGTTATTAACTTCAACATCTGCTTGTGTAAAAAATCTGAAAATTTGTGTTAAAAGGTTTTTTTCTCCTTGAGAGAGGTTCTTTTGCCAATCCCTAACATCATCACCTAAAGGTACTTCCTCTGGCAACCAATGTATTCTTTGTTGTGTTAACCAAGCATCATAACACCAGGGATATCTAAAAGGCTTGTATACTGGGTTTTCTACTAATAGCCCCCCTTTAAAAATTTCTTTATCTTTTTTTAGTTTAATTACTGACATGATAAACACTCCTCATATTTATTTTCTTCATTACTTGATTCTTTTTTATTTGAATAAACATTCTTTGTCACATCTGTTGATGAACCTGCATTAATATTTTCTGCTCTTTGAATTGATTTGGATCTGCAATAATAAAGGCTTTTTAACCCTTTTTTCCAGGCTTGAAAATGAAGTTGATGAAGATCTTTTTTGTGTACATCTGCTGGAACAAAAACGTTAACTGATTGAGCTTGAGAAATATGAGGTGTTCTATCGGCACCTAATTCGACAATCCATCTTTGGTCAATTTCAAAGGCTGTTTTAAAAGTTTCTTTTTCCTCAGTGTTTAAAAAATCTAAATGTGAAACTGATCCTTGGTTTGTTGTAATGCTTGACCAGATTTCATCGGTATTTTTTTTATATTTATCTAAAACTTTTGCAAGATATTTGTTTCTTACATTATAAGAACCAGATAAAGTTTTATGCGTATAACTATTTGCAGCTATTGGTTCTATTCCAGGAGATGCCCCGCCACAAATTATAGATATAGAGGCTGTTGGTGCTATTGCGGTCTTATTCGAAAATCTTTCTTTGATGCCAAACTCTTCTGCGTCTGGACAGGCTCCTCTTTCTTCAGCTAGATCTTTTGAGGCTTGATCAACTTTTTCTTGGATATTTTTAAACATTTTCTTATTCCACACTTTGCTCATAACTGAACCGAATGGAATAGATTTTTGTTGAAAGTAAGAATGTAATCCCATTACACCAAGTCCAACACTTCTTTCTCTAGCAGCTGCGTATTTAGCGTTAGCAAAACTTTCCGGTGCCTTATTAATAAAATCTTCAAGAACATTATCTAAAAATCTCATAACATCCTCCACAAAGTTTTTATCATCTTTCCATTCATCATATTTTTCAATATTTAAAGAAGATAAACAACATACTGCTGTTCTTTCATTACCTTCCCTGTCTTTTCCAGTTGGTAATGTAATTTCACTGCAAAGATTTGATGTCTTCACTGTTAGTCCTGCTAACTTATGATGTTGTGGAATTTGACGATTAACAGTATCTATGTAAATAATATAAGGTTCTCCAGTTTCGACTCTAGCAGTCAACAACCTTATCCATAAATTTCTTGCTGGAATTGTTGATTGAATAGATCCGTCTTTAGGGCTTCTAAGAGCCCATTGACCATCTGTCTCAACAGCTCTCATGAATGCGTCTGAAACCAACACTCCATGGTGCAAGTTTAGAGACCTTCTATTCGTATCGCCACCAGTAGGTCTTCTCATTTCTATAAATTCTTCTATCTCAGGATGATCTATTGGAAGATAACAAGCGGCAGATCCTCTTCTTAATGACCCTTGGCTAATCGCAAGTGTTAAAGAGTCCATTACTTTAATAAAAGGTATAATTCCCGAAGTTTTTCCTACTTTGCCAATTTTTTCACCTATAGATCTTAAATTTCCCCAATAACTTCCAATACCTCCGCCTCTTGCTGCTAACCAAACGTTTTCGCTCCACAGATCTAAAATTCCTTCTAGACTATCCCCTGCTTCATTTAAAAAACATGAAATTGGCAACCCTCTCTCGGTTCCTCCATTGGATAAAACTGGTGTTGCTGGCATAAACCAAAGATTACTTATGTAGTTGTAAAGTCTTTGTGCGTGAAGATTATTATCTGCATATGTGCTTGCCACTCTTGCAAATAAATCTTGGTAAGATTCATTATGACCTAAATATCTATCGCTTAAAGTCGCTCGACCAAAATCAGTTAGATTTTTATCTCTTGATCTATCTATCTTGATGATTATTCCTTTATCGTTTTGAAATAACTCGGTTTGATTGTTAAGAGAGAATAAGTCTGGTTTTTTATTATTTAAGTCTTTTAAATCATTGCTTTCAATTCTATCTAAATTTGAGACAACCTTTTCTATTGCCAAAGATACGTTTTTATTCATAATTCCTTTATTTTAACTGACTTTTTGAGTAAAACAACTATATGTTGTGTTACATTTATATTAATATACTAAATAACTACTATTTCAAGAGAACATTACATGAACATAAATATTTTTTCAAGTTTAAATTAATTCTGTTAAATCTTCTGTTAGTAAATCTATTGAAATAATGAAAATCAAACAAAGTGGTTTCAGAGAATACGATGCTAGATGGTTATATCCTAATGATATTGACCTTGAGGGAATCCAAGAACTAGGAAAAGGTCTTGGGTCTCAAATAATAAACAAAACAAAAAAAACAAGTCCTAGAATTATAGTTGGTCATGATTATAGATCTTATAGTGAAGAAGTAAAAGCAGCTTTAAAAAAAGGTCTAATTTCTACCGGATGTATCATTGAGGACATCGGGCTTTCATTAACTCCCACGGTTTATTTTGCTCAATTTAAATTAAACTCTGACGCAATTGCAATGGTAACAGCTAGTCATAATGAAAATGGATGGACTGGAGTAAAAATGGGTATTGATAAAGGTCTTACTCACGCACCGGATGAAATGAATGAATTAAAAAAAATAACTTTGAATAGAGATTTTATAAAAGGAAAAGGAAGTACTAAAGATGTTAAAAATTTTCAAGAAATTTATATCAAAGATTTGGTTAAAAAAAATAAGTTAAAGAAAAAAATAAAAACTGTAGTTGCTTGTGGCAATGGTACAGCTGGAATGTTTGCTCCTGAAATTTTGAAAGGAATAGGTTGTGAAGTAATCGAGCTAGATTGTAAATTAGACTTTACATTTCCAAAATATAACCCTAACCCAGAGGATTTAAAAATGCTAAATGCTATCTCGCAATGTGTAAAAGAAAATAATGCTGATATTGGTTTTGGTTTTGATGGAGATGGAGACCGTGTTGGTGTTGTTGATGACAAAGGAAAAGAAATCTTTGCAGATAAAATTGGTTTGCTAATTGCAAGAAATCTATCTAATAAACATGAAAAATCAAAATTTATTGTTGATGTCAAATCTACAGGCTTATATTTAAAAGATGATATTCTTTTAAAAAATAATTGTAAAACAATATATTGGAAAACGGGACATTCACACATAAAAAGGAAAGTTAATAAAGAAAATGCTTTAGCCGGATTTGAAAAAAGTGGTCATTTCTTTTTTAATAAACCTATCGGATATGGCTATGATGATGGAATCAATTCTGCAATACAGATATGTCACCTCTTAGATGGCCAAAATAAAAAAATGAATTCTATAATACATAATCTTCCAAATACATTTCAGTCTCCAACGATGGCTCCTTTTTGCAAAGATGAAGAAAAATATAAAGTTGTAGAAGATTTAGTAAATAAAGTTCAAGAAATGAAAAGAAAAAATATTAAAATTGATAATCAATTAATTAAAGAAATTTTGACGGTTAATGGTGTGAGATTTACTTTAGAAGATGGATCTTGGGGGCTAATAAGAGCCTCATCTAATAAACCGTCTTTGGTTATCGTAACTGAAAGCACTTCATCGGATAATGGAAAGAAAAATATATTTAACTTTATAGATGATTTGTTGAAAAAAACTGGAAAAATCGGAAAGTATGATCAAAAAATCTAGAGGTTAAAGTAATCATACAAAAATCTGCTAGCTATTATCAATAAAAAAAATCCAAATAATTTCGCTATAATTCCTTTCTTCATTTTAT
>MDTB01030323.1_pt1 | contig 11640 bp, 13 predicted proteins | sample 811161 | NCBI WGS metagenome assembly MDTB01 (sample SAMN05326650, study PRJNA326480) | marine metagenome | isolation source: seawater | place: Mediterranean Sea | collected 2009
CCACCACAGTCGGGTTTTAATCGCGGATGGAAACTACCCGGTTCTTAATAAACGCGGTCCAAGGGCAGAAGTTGTTCATTTGAACCTGGCTCCCGGTATGGTCCGGACCACCCATGTACTGGAGACCTTGCTGGAGGCGGCACCAATTGATGACATCTATGTCATGGATTATGAGCGTGAAGGACAGTATGCTTTGGAAAATGATCCCCCCATTTGGCAGGAATACCGGAGTGTAATTGCTGCCGGCGGGAGTGAATTGGAGTTGAAACTGATTGAGAAATGGAAATTTTATGAGGCGGTAATGACTCCCGATCACGTGCTTACAATTCAGACCGGAGAAACAGCGGGATTCGCCAATTTAATTCTCGATCTCGGATGCCGCGTGGTCTGAGCAGAACGGAGAAGGTAGGAATTTTCAATGGAATCGCGAAAACTCGGCAAAACCGGACTTGAACTCCCAATCCTCAGTTTTGGTGCCTCTTCAATGGGGGCGGAGTTTCGTTCGATTGACATCAATGAGGCAATTACCTGTGTATCCACCGCGATCGAATGCGGAATGAACTTTATCGACACTTCCCCCTACTACGGACGGGGGATGTCCGAAGTATTGCTTGGGGTCGCCTTACAGGATGTTCCCCGGAACGATTATATTCTGGGAACCAAATTAGGTCGCTACGACGCCAATCACTTTGATTTTTCTGCGAAAAGAGTCGAGGAAAGCGTTGATGTCAGTCTGCACCGCATGCGCACCGATTACCTCGACATTGTCTTGTGCCATGACATTGAATATGTCGGATTAAGACAAATCGTGGAGGAAACAATTCCTGCGTTGCGGAAAATTCAGCAAGCCGGAAAAGTCAGGCATGTGGGCATAAGCGGATACCCGATGAAAATCTTCAACTATGTTTTAGACAACACCGAGATTGATCTGATGTTGTCCTACAATAATTACCATCTGCAGAATCGAAAGATGGAAAGCATTATTCCACGATTAAAAGAGAGAGGGGTGGGGATTATGAACGCCGCTCCCTTTTGTGCCCGACTACTGACCAATGCTCCACTTCCATCCTGGCACAAATCCAACCAGAAAACACGGGAGGCCGCAAGGGCAGCCGCCGCAGTCTGCGAGGAATACGGAGTCGATATCGCCCAACTCGCGGTCCAATTCGCAATTCTTAACCCTGACATTACCACCTGTGTCACCGGGTCGGCCAATCCGGGCCGGGTGCGCCAATGGGCGGAATGGGCAAATGTTCCGATCAACCATGAATTATTAGCCAAGGTGGAAGCCCTTTTTGCTCCCGTTATGGGCGAGGTTCATATCGAGGGCCGGCCGGAGAACAACTGATGAAAAAGATTGATTCGCACCAACACTTCTGGGACCCCGCGGGGAAAACATCACCCTGGAGTTACGGCTGGTTGGATGAACCCCAGCATGCTCCGATCAACCGCTCCTTTCTTCCCTCTGACCTTGCTCCCTTGTTGGATGCGAATGAGATCGAGGGATCAGTCTTCGTGCAAGCCCAACACCACCTCGAGGAAACACGGTGGGCCCTGCAAATGGCGGAAGAAAATAACTTTTACGGGGAGTGGTGGGATATGTTGATCTGCAGGCCCCGGAGCTGGAGGATCAACTGGACGAATTTACCGGGTCGCAGTGGTTCAAGGGTATTCGTCACATCGTTCAGGATGAACCCGACGATGAATTTTTATTACAACCCTCGGTGTTGAACGGTCTTAAGGCCCTGTCCCGTCGAAGCCTTCCATTTGACTTGCTCCTGCAACCGCGACACCTCGAAATGCTCCCGCGTTTGGCTGCCGAGCTTCCTGATTTACAAATGGTGATTAATCATTGCGCCAAACCCGATTTAAGCAACCGTGACACCGATTCCTGGCACCTGAAATTCGCTAAACTTTCAGAATTTGAAAACCTTAACTGCAAGATTTCCGGACTCGTGACGGAGGCAGATTGGACGGGCTGGACGATTGACGAACTCCGTCCGATCTTTGACACTGCCCTTCAGACCTTTGGTCCCAACCGCCTGCTTTATGGCTCCGACTGGCCGGTTTGTACACTTGCCGCGACCTACGACGAAGTTTTCCAATCCGCCATCACCCTGACCGCAGGTCTTTCCTCCAGCGAACAAGCTGGTATTTTCGGTCACAACGCGATCCGATTTTACGGTCTTTAATTTGGCCTTTGGATTGGATCGTTTCTTGACTTTCCCAATTCCGTCGTTTGAATATTGTAACGATATTCAAAAATGAACACTCGCGGAGGAAAACGACAGGGGGCCGGCCGGCCTAAAGGAACCAACCAGTACGGGGAATCGACCCGTCCGGTACGTATTCCGGTAAGCCAAGTCGAACGCGTCCTTCGATTTGTCCAAGAGCGCGAGCATGCCTTGCCCCTCTATGCGAGTGGAGTGTCCGCGGGCTTTCCTTCTCCCGCCGATGATTATTTAGAGGGAGTACTTGATTTAAATGCCCACCTCGTGCGTGAACCAAGTGCCACTTTTTTCGTCCGTGCCCGGGGTGACTCGATGATTGGTGCGGGGATTCATGACGGTGATTTACTGGTGGTTGACCGAAGTGCCAATGCGTCCGACGGCAAGGTGGTGATCGTGTCCGTAAACGGCGAGCTCACGGTTAAGCGTTTGCAACGAAAAAAAGGAAAATCCTGGCTTTTGCCGGAAAATCCGGACTACCCCCCAATTGCCTTGAATGAAGAAGATGAAAATCATCTTTGGGGAGTGGTCACAAATGTGATCCATTCCCTGTGATTGCCCTGGCCGACTGCAACAATTTTTACGTCTCCTGCGAACGTGTCTTCCGTCCATCGCTCGAGAAAAAGCCGGTGATCGTTCTTTCCAACAACGACGGATGCGCCGTGGCCCGTTCCAATGAGGCCAAGGCAATTGGTATTCGAATGGGAGCTCCTTATCATCAGATTAAAAAAACCTGTGAATGGAATGGAGTGAGGGTTTTTTCTTCCAACTACGAATTATACGGTGACATGTCCCGCCGGGTAGTTTCCGTATTGTCGCGCTTCGCTCCTGAAATCGAGGTTTATTCGATCGACGAGTCCTTTCTCGACCTGAGCGGATCGGATCAGCCCCTGAACCTGAGCAAGCGGATGCGGGCAACGGTTCTGCGCTGGACCGGGATTCCAATTTCGGTGGGCCTGGCCCCGACCAAAACTCTTGCCAAACTGGCCAATCGCTTGGCTAAAAAAACCGGTTCCGGGTGCATGCAGGTTGATCCGGATGACCAAACCGCCCTCAAGTCCGTAGCGATTGACGAGGTCTGGGGAGTGGGTCGGCGACTGAGTGCCCGGCTTCATCGAGTCGGGGTGAGGAATGCCTTTGAATTTGCCCGGGCTCCTTCTTCCCTGGTCCGCACGATCGGTGGTGTGACCCTCGAGCGTACTCAGCGAGAACTTGCTGGAATCCCCTGTCTGGAGATGGAGGAAATTCCTCAACCCCGAAAAAACACCTGCTCTTCCCGTTCCTTTGGTAAGCCGGTGATGGAATTGGAGGAATTGGAAGAAGCCGTGGCGAATTATACGGTCAAGGCGATCCGCAAAGTACGTTCCGAGCATTCGTTGGCTTCCGGATTACAGGTTTTCATCATGACCAACCGCTTTCGCGAGGACCAGGCACAATATTCAAATTCCCGCACCCTTGTTTTTGATGAACCCACGGACGACCCAATCCGAGTGGTGAAGAATGCGAAGCGCTTACTTCGTTCGATTTTCCGGTCCGGGTATGCCTACAAGAAAGCGGGAGTGCTTTTACTCGACCTCGTCTCTTCCAGCTCCCGTCAAGGTTTACTCTTTGAGGAGCATGGAGATACGCGCCGGGTTGAATTTGTTGATGCGGTGGAGGAGGTGGCTGCCCGCTATGGTGGAAATCATGCATTTTGGGGAGGGCAGGGGATTAATAAAAATTGGAGTATGCGTCGGGAAATGCGCACCCCCCGCTACACTACGAGCTGGGAAGATTTGGTCATCGTCGGAGGAAAAACTTAATTGGCGGCCCAGTCGAAGCAGGCAATTTCCTGGCCGTTTTTTGCGACTAAGTAGCCACCGGCGAGGGCGGGTCCATTCCAGCAACGGACATCACTGAGTAATTGTCCGGAATAGACTTCAGTGAACTGGGCGGGTTCCGCCCGGACCACGCTCAGAACTCCGGTATTTCCAAGAATGAGCAAGTGCTTATCCGCCAGAAAAATTTTTCCATACCCGTATTTTTCCCCGCGCCACTGCAACTCTCCATTCTTGGCATTCAAACAGGTCAGGGAATTTTCATTGAAACCATAGAGGAAACCATCTTTGAGGACGGGGCTGGAAAATTTGGTTTTAAAATTCTTTGATTTCCACGCGGATGAAATTGTATAGCCGGACTTCGATTTTTCTATTTTCAGACATTCGGCGCCCTTGCCATAACCCGCGGACAAGAGCAGTCGGTCATTGTCCAACTGGGTAGGTTGGGCAATCAATGCATTATTGAGAAAGATTTTCCACGGATGCTCCCAGCGGGTTTTTCCATTTTTCGGATTGAGGGAACCGACTCTGCCCGCCACCGCAACAAGTAGATGTTTTTCTCCAAAGAATTCGGCAAGGACTGGAGATGGATAAACTCCTGAACCACGAAAATCCGACCTCCAGACCAATTTTCCGGAGTGAAGATCATGAGCCCGGGCAGCACTTTTTTCACCCCCATGGTTGAGAATTATCAAATCATTCCAAACCAAGGGAGAGCCGGAAATTCCCCATTCGGGAAATTCATATTCTTCTTCAATTGCTTGTACGCGCCATTCAAGCAAACCGGTTTTTGCATCGATCCTCGCCAGAGTGCCATTGGAAAAAATAACGTAGAGTTTTCCCTGGTGCAGGGTGGGGGTGGACCTCGGCCCGGTCCCGCTCATCAAGTCATTCCACTTGGTGGAAAGACTAAACCGCCAAATTTCCTCACCATTGTTTAAGTCTCTCGCAAATAATGTTTCTTCTTCGCCTTGTTGTTCGATTGTGAAAACCCGGCTTGAATCGAGGATAATTGAGGAGTGACTCAATCCACAGGGAATCATCCACCGGAGTACCGGCTTTTTCTTCCAGGCAACCTTTACTGTTTGAAGGGGGATTTTCCCGTCCCGGTTGGGCCCGCGAAATTGAGGCCATATGTGCTTTACGGAGCGCAGTGGTACTTGGGAATCAACGAAGACCTCTTTTTCACTTTCCGGTTTCCCGGAAAGTAAAACCTGCGGAACCATGCCACCACGCATTTCCATATTGATGCATCCGCACAGAGACAGGCATCCAATGGATAATAAAAAAGCCTTCATTTAAAAAGCCGGATTATCCGGCTAAGGCTTCTTCAATTACTTTAATCAGTTTTTTTGAAGAGGGGGAGGTCAAGCTGCCGAATCGATCAATTGGAGATCCGTCTTTTCCCAGCAGGATTTTACCAAAATTCCATTTTATGCTTCCCTTGAGCGGTCCATTGTCCCCGATGATTGCTTCGTAGAGCGGGTGTCGATTGGGGCCGTTAACATTAACCTTTGCATACATCGGAAAACTGACGCCGAATTTAGTGGAACAGAATTCTTTTATCTCATCCAAGGATCCTGGTTCCTGTCCACCGAACTGGTTGCAGGGAAATCCACACACCACGAGTCCCTGGTCTTTGTATTTTTGGTACAATTCTTCCAACCCCTTGTATTGCCTGGTGAATCCGCACCTTGAGGCAACATTGACCATCAAAATTACTTTCCCCTTGTGTTCGGAAAGAGTCGTTGCTTTTCCATCGATGGTGATTAATTCATGATCATAGAGGGATTTTCCGGAGGTGGTCGAAGCAAGGGAGCACATAATTAAACAGGTTATTAGGTTGAGGTGTTTCATTGTTTCTTGGTTGTGGGTGGATCAGATTTTTTATCTTTCAATTGAATGGGCAAGTGTACTTCGGATCGTTTGAATGGACCGGGAATGAACGGACCATTCCAGTAAACTCCATAAGCATTCCCATTTTTTTCATAATGGTCATTTTCACGAATCCAATTTTCTAATTGATCGAGGTGCTTGAAAAATCGTTCACTGGAATATCCCCCCCGTATTCCAATTGCCACGACGAGGCGTGGTTTCATTTTTTTTACCTCCACCTCCTTGCTGGACTGAAATTCCTTATTCCTATCACTTTGGCCAACGAAGAACCTCATTTTGCCTGGGTTAATGTCTCCTTCCACGGGAGTGGTCATTGAAAGGTCATTGGCACTGATGAAACGAAAAAGTTTGCGGAACAATCCATTGTTATCCTCAAAATAAGACCCATCAAAGGATGATTGCAGGGCAATACGCTCAGGTAATTCAAGAACTTTAATTTCACCAACTGGGGTTTTTTCGTGCATCGAATCGTAGGCTTGGCAAAAGGTGTGGGTGAATAAGAGTATAAGTGGGAGGATATATTTCATAAAGCGTAACTATTTAAAGAGCGAAAGTGTTCGAGTTTTGGATCATAGAAACAAAAACTTTGGGTACAACAGAAACACTCTGCAATATGAAAGGGAGGTAAATGAATCGTCAACGAATGATTCGAAAAGTTAAATTTATTCTTGATCCAATCGTCTTTGCAGTTCGGGGAATTTCATGCATCCAATGGTGCTGGGTGGGCCCAGTCATCAGTAAAAGACTCCCGTTCTCGAGCATGATTTCATGGTTCAGTCCATTTTCCTTATGTTTTCTGTGACGAAGTTTAAATCTTCTTCTTTCCCCCAGACTGATGGATCCGATGACGGGATTTTGACCCAGTTCTTTTTCATCGTCACTATGCCATGCCACACGGTCTTTCCCGTCTCGATAAAAATTAATTAACACGGAATTGAATTTTATTTTCACAAGAGACTCGATACGTTGCTTGATACTTTGCAATTCAGGGGTCCATGGCTTGGGATTCATTTGAATTCCGGAATAAGAATAGGACTTCCCCGGATCGCCATACCATGCCTCCAGTCGCGGAACAAGGCTTTCTTTTCCGTAAAAGTGAATCTTGTTTTGTACCCAATCAATTTTCTCAATTAATTCGTTGAGAAGATGCGTGGATTCTGAGGGTGAAAAAAAAGTGGGAAAATATTCCAGGGATGCATCCTGTAATTCGATCTTCCGACTAATTGGGGGATCAATTGAAGGGGACATATTAATCGGGTAATTGGAAAACGAAAAAATCCGCTGTTTTTGATGCTTTCACCTGCAAAGGTTCTGATCGATTTTCGATAGCTAGTCCATCCGCCTTTTTCAGGTCCGTTGATTCGACTAATAAATTTCCATCAATTACTTGAATCCAGCAATTGGGAAATTGTGGGCTTGGATCAATACATATTTGTGAATTTATATCCAGTTGTCCGAAGTGAAATTCTGCATCCTGACGAATTTTTACTGATTCCTGCCGGCCATCGCCCGAGAAAAGAAGTTGCAGTTTGTTTTTCACGGAATTTGGGCCCAGATTTTTTTCCGCATACCTTGGCGTTCCACCATTTTCCTTCGGAGTCATCCAAATTTGATAAAGTTCGGTGGAATTTTCAGAGGAAGGATTGAACTCGCTGTGACTGACTCCATGGCCGGCACTGAGGTATTGTAAATTACCCGGAGATATAACTGAACCATTGCCCATGCTGTCCTTGTGCTCGAGTTCACCGGAAATGACATAGGTGAAAATTTCAGCATTTTGATGGGGATGGGTTCCAAATCCACCCCCCGGTTCAATCACATCGTTATTCATCACTTTTAACGAATGAAATCCGCAATGTTTCGGATCGAAATAATTGGCGAAAGAAAACGAGAACCTTGCATGGAGCCAGCCGTGTTCTGCGACTCCTCTTTCCGATGCGGGTCTTTTATATAATTTCACATGGATAGAGTATTCGCGTTCTTGCCGAGTTCCAAGTCGGGCAGGAAAAGTCGTTCTTTTAATCCATCGGGTTCTCCCTATTATGAGACTGATGAAAATTGTTGTAATTGGTGGAGGGATTTCCGGTTGTATCTGTGCCTCTCAATTGGCCAAGGCTGGGCACGAGGTCAGATTGCTCGAAAAAGGCAGAGGGGTTGGAGGAAGAATGTCGACTCGCAGATGGGGGGATGCCCGGATTGATCACGGGGCTCAATTCTTCACTGCCCGCTCGCCCCGTATGCTCAAATATGTCGAGGAGTGGAGAGCTTCCAAGGTGATCATTCCCTGGTACGATCAAATTCCCGGACGGGCAGACATTCCGGTTGGAATCCGTTACCGGGGAGAAAATGGAATGACATCCCCGGCAAAATACCTTGCTCAATTCTTTTCCAGTGAACTCAGTTTTTTTGTGGAACAAATCGAGCGACTGGAAAACAGATGGATCATTCGTGAAAGGGATGGAATGAACCGGGTACTAGAAGCTGATCACTTAGTCATTACCATACCCTCGGTACAAATGCTGGAACTTTTTGCCCGTAGTTCGATCTCTCTGGACGGGGACACGATGAATCGACTTCGGAACATCAATCATACCCGATGCCTCGCCTTACTTGGTCTGCTGGAAGGTCCTTCGGTCTTAAATTCTCCCGGAACAAGGACGCATCCGGTAGAGGAAGTCGACTGGATCTCGGACAATCAAGTCAAAGGAATTTCACCGGCCGCCTCTTTCACCCTTCATGCTTCAGACGATTACTCTCAAAAATATTGGGATTCACCGGATGAGGACAGAATTCCCTACCTTCTGGAAGTGGCCGAAGATTGTTTAAAGAGTAAAGTATTGGAGTGGAAATCCCATCGATGGGGCTTTGCCAAGCCAACCACTACCTTTGGGGCTACTCACTGGCATTCCCGGGAGTGGAATCTATCGATGGCGGGGGATGGATTTGGCGGGGAACGAATTGAGAATGCCGCCCTGTCCGGATTAGACGCGGCTAGCGCGATTCAAGCACAGGCCTAAAAACGATAGAGATATCCGAATTCAAAACTAGCTGTGCTCTTGACCTCGCGGTCCATAATCTTGGTTTCATCAGACAATTCAATTTCCACCTCCCTTCCAAGATCAATTCCGACGGAACCAAAAAGGGCTTGGTTTTCAAGAATCTCCCATTCCATGGTTGCAGACAACCGATACGCCCGGAAGCGGAAATTTCTTTCTTCCAATGTTCCCCCGTACATAGATTCTGTATTCCATCGGTTGCCGGAAAATTGTCCTCCCAGCACGAGGTCGAGGTTATCGGAAAAATTGTAGCGGTAGCGAATGATCGGACCCGCAAATACAAGGCTTGAATTTTCTGAGGGCTCCCAAATGAATCCGAGTGCCGGAACGAACAAGTCATCTCCGATACCGGTGGTGTAGACAGCACCGAAAATCCATTCGAAGGTATCACTGGTTTTCCACTTTGCGGCTGCAATCGTCATGTAATTAAACGCATCCCCACCGGTATTTTCAAAGTCTCCGGCCATGGTGGGTGTGAATAAAAAGAGCCAGTCTAAAGTTTCTGATTGTTTCTTACTGAGAAACAAGGCGAGGTCCAAGGAATGCAAACGATCTTCATCGAGCAGGGTGCTGTCGGAAATTTCAAAATTCGTGGACTGGTAGCGAATACCAGCGGCAAATGTCCAGTCCTCGGAGGCTTGGTAGAAAATCGGGGTTCTCACTTCCCATTGGTCGTACCCAATTTCCGTTGAAAGAAGATCAATCTTTTGGTCTGAAACAGCACCGTAAGACAGTCGGACGGCCCCTGCTTCAGACATCGGACCTTGTGCATGAACGAAGGCGAACAGGAAAAAAAACGAGAGGCAGGGTAAAAGGAAGGATTTCATTCCACTTTAATACTTTCGTAGAATGCATCCGTCAAGGGGAGGTTGCCAAGCTTGTTTTGATCAGTAAGTTACCCCCTGTGCACAAACTCATTCAAACCCAAATTCTAAAGGTCGACCGCACTGAGCTTTGGCAGTTTATTTCTGTTCCTCAAAACCTTGATCGGATTACTCCTCCCGATATGGCGTTTCAAATAATTGGTGAACTTCCCAAAAAAGCATACCCCGGATTAATGTTGGAATATCGAGTGAAAATTCCCGTCCTGGGCTGGACCACCTGGCTGACTGAAATCAAGTATGTGGTGGATGGTTTTTCATTTGTCGACGAACAACGGGTCGGTCCCTACAAACTTTGGTTGCACACACATAGTTTGGAAGACGTTGGGGAAGGCACAAAAATGACTGATGAAGTGCGGTATCAAATGCCTTTTGGTCCCCTTGGCTGGCTGGCTCATTTTCTTTTCGTTCGTCGTACCTTAAACCGGGTATTTGAATACCGGAGGGAAAAACTGAATGAAATTTTTTCAGGGAATTAATCCGCAATGCTCTCCCGGTGGTTGAATTCCTTTATGTCCCAGAACTGGGAAGACTTACTCTTGCTGCACTGGCCAATTCCGGCTGAGTCTCTCGCCCCCACGATCCCAGCAGATTTGGAAATTGATCTGCATGAGGGACAGGCATGGGCAAGCGTGGTCGGATTCAAACTTACAAACCTGCGAATTTCTCCACTCACTTGGATTCCCTGGAGTGATTTTTGGGAGGTGAATTTAAGAACTTATGTTAAGGATCGGAACGGTCGAAAGGGAGTGTGGTTTCATTCCCTTGATTCATCCGATCCTCTGGCAATGGTCGGGGCCCGCTTACTTTATGGACTGTCTTATCATTTTGCCCGCATTCATCAGAGCAGGACCGAAAACCATTTAAGCTATCAATCCAACCGGTATGGGATTGGTAAATCCGTACCCGCATATTTCCAGGCTGAAGTTCCCCCGGAGTCTGAAAATGCAAAGAAAGCTGACTCATCACTTGATCGTTTTTTACTGGAACGCTATCGCTTTTGGGCGGATCGGGCGTTCGAATCAAGTTCTTCCTCCGCCCGGGTGATGCACCCGCCCTATGACGCAGTCAAACTCGTAGGTTGCAGTTACGAAGGCGAATTGTTCCGATCACAGGGAATGGAGGAGCCTGGTGGCAGTCCATTTCTGGCCCACTATTGTCGGGGATTTCCAGTTCAGGCATCCGCCCCGTCCTGGGCATTTGGAATCGCTGGCCAAGCAAACCAAAGGTAGGTGTATCCATTCAGCCTGCGACATCCATAGGCTTGTTGTTCCCTTAAATCTGACAACCGGTCACATTGGTGACCGCGGATCATGGAATCTTCGATTAAAGTCCACAGGTACTGGTCGTGGATCAGGTCCGCTGATGGTTTTCGAATACCATGGATGATTGATTCCAAAGAAGCATGTTTTCGGTCGTCCATTTTTGCGGTTGCCACTGCAAGGGTACATCCGGGGACTGCATCTTTCATTAATTCCATGTGAAACTCCCCGTCCTGAGAACGAGATGCGAGTAAGTTGGCCAAGCAATACATATTGGCATCGTACTCTGCAAATTCCACGCAGCGCTCGGTCACGGGACCTTCGAAGAAGTGACCACATCTTACTTTACCGGTGGATGAAAAGAATGCATGTTCCGAACCCCACCACTTAGTTTGAAGCAACCCGGCTCCATGCAAACGAAGTTTTTCGTCTTCGATTAAGCGTTGAGGGTCCAGGTCGCGGAAGGACGCCCGCATAATTTTCAACTGGTCACGGCATAA